>Ga0181406_1000477_pt1 | contig 15129 bp, 9 predicted proteins | sample 29SPOviralmetaG_FD_130135 | JGI IMG/M metagenome (GOLD analysis project Ga0181406, IMG submission 130135) | Marine viral communities from the oligotrophic San Pedro Time Series (SPOT) site, San Pedro Channel, CA, USA - 29 SPOT_SRF_2011-12-20 | ecosystem: Environmental > Aquatic > Marine > Strait... | reverse complement strand
GTATGTGGTTGTGATTTAAAATGTAAAAAACTTGAAGGTCAAGCTTCACTTACACCTCCAAGTGTTAATAATGATTCCTGTAGAGAAGATTTTAATTGTTTTGAATTTGGTTGGGACATGGGTGCTTGTTGTGGTGATGATAGTGATTGTCACCCTGGAGCTCCGATAGCTTGGGGGGATATGATAGATGGTGAACCTACGATAGATGGAACTTGGTTTGGTAATACACAATGTATATTAAACGAAGAATATTATTATGTTGATGGTGACCCTAATAATGGTTTTACAGATAATTGGAAAACTGGTATACTTGGTGATTTTGATTTTAATGAGTTGGGTGCTATATGTTCATCATCAAATAATTATTTAATACCATTTTCATATTCAGGATGGGATAGTGAATATGATTATGTACCAACACATACAGTTGATTGTAGTTATAATGAATTTTGGATTGGTCTTTTACAGGAAGGTACATGTTGGTATGGTCAAGGCGGTGCACCTGATGTTATATGTGAAGAATTTATAAATCAAAATGATTTAGAAAATTATCTAGATACAGGTGTAAATTATACTACACCAATTGATACATTGTCAGTTTTATTGGGAGAATTAGAAGTCAATTTAGATAGTGCAATAGGAGGTATTTCAGAGTGTATTTCTAATTTTCATGGTTGTGTTGATAGTCCTATGGCTTATATAAATGGTGGTTGTTCAGTTTTAGAAATAGCTTTAGGAAAAAATAATACAAATGGTGGTGAATCACATACCTTTATGGAAGGTATACCATACTACGAAAGAACTTTAAATTTACCATTTGGTGAGTGTATTTATTACGATGAATTTTATTTATGGGCTTCAAATGATTTTCAAGGTGACCCATTAGAAATTGATTATAGTGTAATGGCAAATGATAAAGTTTGTGTAGAAACTGATGGTATATATAAATGTGAAAAAGATACATTTGGATGGCCAGTAGAATTTACTTTACCAAAAGGTCATCCGTGTGGGATGGAAGAAATGAATGACCCTAACTATTATCCAATTTTTGGTGATAATTCAGTAAGTGAAATTTTTTACTACTTACCATACACTAGTTGGGAATTTGAAAATCCTAGCTGGCCAGCAAACAATCCATTTAATTTTGGTGATTTCAATATGCCTACAGGACTAGTAGAAGATTTTAGAGTAAAAGATTTAGCTAAACCATACGCTGGTGATGCTATAAATAGAACAACAGGATTATATTGTGATTCGGGTGGACACTGTTCTCCATGGGTAGAGGAAAGGCCATTTTTTGACCTTGGTTCTACTCATGATTTAACTTGGGGTGATGAAAATCATTGCGCTTGTCAACCAGGGGTAGTTTCCGAAAACGGAGATTTCCATTGTCCGCCCGATATCTGTGGTACATATGGTGTAGACTTTAACTTTGAAAGATGTGGTATAGTTTTAGAGTGGCATCTTGGATGGCCAATAATAAAAAAAGGTACGGACGCTCAAGACTATATGGAACTTAATTGTACACCATATTATAATGAGGACGGAGATTTTGTATATTTATCACCAGGTCAATATTCATGTGAAGGTCATTGGGTTGATTGGCATGAGACTGACCCAGCTTGTCAATTTAATATATGTACTTTAGAAAATATTTTAGAACCTTGTGGACCCGATGCTATATGTGATTGTAACCAACAATGTATACCTGGTAGTGAATCAGCTTATTCTAATCCAGGTAGTGATTGTTTAGATGGTACAGAAGGTCAAATGAACTTCTCTTGTACAGATGCTTATTGGCATTTAGGTAAATGTTGTAATCCTGAAGCTTTTGGAGAATTATGTGGATTTGATATTAATGGAAATCCATCTGATAATTGTGGATGTAATAATAAATGTAACCAAGCTATAAATGGACTAGTAGAAATTGAATGTTCGTTTATGCAAAGTGATTTAAATCAAGAAGTTCCATATTGTTCATTCTTAAATATAAATGATATGGATGTATTTGAAACCGCTTGTATTCATTGTGCAGGTGATGAACTTATCTCAAGTTTAAATGGTTCAGTCTATACTGAAGATGAAGGAGCTGGTTTAGGTTATTATGATAATTGTGGTAATTGTGTAGTAACTGAAAGTGATATGGTTCCTGGTAATAATTATGTAACAAAATTTGACTATAGAAAAGATGAATGTGGTGTTTGTGTACCTGGTGGAGAGACAAATGAGGACTTTGGTACTTTCTGTATAGATTTAATATGTGGTACATCAACAGCTGGTATTGGTGATAGATGTTTTCATTCAGGTGTTGATATGGGTAGTATGTGTAATGATATGTCTGAAGAATGTTATTGTGATTGTAATGACCAATGTGTTTCAGTTGATAGTATTAATCAAAGTATAAATCCTATCAATAGTAATTTATCGACAGGTGTTTGTAATGATGGTATAGAAGATGAAACACCACTTAATTTTAATTGTCCTGAATGGGGATTTGATGGATTGTGTCTTGGGTATGATAACGATGGACTAGGGGTAAGTATACTTCCGAATATCACCCCACCTTTAGGTCAAGATTATAACTTTTATGAAAGTTGTGGTAACGCTGATTGGATGGATAGTAATAATTTAATTAACACTTATTCAGAATATGATGGAGATGTTAATACTGTAAATTGTGGTACATTTACTAATGATGAATGGAGACATTGGGCACACATTAATAGAGATGGTGCTGAGTTAACTGATGATTTAGTATATTGTTTATCAGATTGTTGTAAATCTGTAGGTCAGATATGTAAAACAAAAGTACCTGACCATACTGGATTTGCTGTTGGATTATGTGATTGTAATTTAAGTTGTGAACCATATAAATTTTATGGTGAAGGACCTTGTCATGATGGAGTTTCATATGAAACTTGGCATGGTATGTATTATCAACCTAATTTTGATTGTCCAGAATTAGATGGTGATAATGGAAGTTGTTGTAGTGATGGTCAAATACAAGGTTGTGATTGGTACTGTGTTAATGATGAGATAGGAAATGGAACATGTAATGATGTAGGATTCGGATTAAATTGTATCGACCCACTATTCGTTGGAGGATATACAACCGAACCTAAGTACGCTTGTGATTCTGTGGGATGGGGTTTTACAAATTGGGGACATCCTACCAATTTATTATATGATGATGGATACAATGGTGGAATAGATATATTCGACTTAGGTGATTGTCCTCAAGAAGATGAAGAAAATCCTCGTACATCAGTCTTTGTTCCAATTTATCAAAGAACTTTAAATGATGATGAGTATGAAGATGTAAATACATGTGAAGAACAAAATATATGTACTGATGATAACATAGGTATTATAGGAGCTTGTGGAACATGTGTTAGTACAGGTAAATTATTAAACGGTAAACCAGCTTGTACATGTGATTGTCAAAAACAATGTGTCTCAATACTAACACCTAATGAAGATACAGTTGAATACGATTTCTTAGAATTTAGTTGGTTTGAATATTATTTTGGAGCTCCATTAGATGTAAATCTAAGTATGGAAGGTAATAATATTGTAAATCATTTACCTATCGAAGGTGTAGCTTATGGTGATTCGGAAGTTTATGTTATAGGATATGGTTATTGTCCACAAGATTTTCAGATTGAAACTATACATTATAAAGATTATATTTGGAATATAATAGATGGTTGGACTCAAGGTTGGCAAGATGATAACTGGCCAGTAGCTGATTTTAATTGTCCAGAATTTGCTTGTAATAATTGTGATTGTCAAGGAAATAATGGTCTTACAAATGGAAACCTTTCAAATGGTTATCAATGTAGTGATGATTCAGCTCCTTGTTATATGAGTAAAGAAAATGCTGTTGAAGCTGGAATGTTTGATAATTTAGATGAATTTATGTGTTATAGCCCAGATGAATTAAGTTTTGAAAATCCATGTCATAATGATTCTAGATTCATATCAATTACAGAAATAGGTTGTAGAGATGTAAACGCTATAAACTATGAACCTACAGCTTCTACAACTTGTGAATACAATGGTGTTATAAATGGTTGTTGTATTTATATGAATGACGATGGTGATGTTGGAGACCCTTGTATAGATTTACCAACCATAGAGGATGGTGGTTTAGAAAGTTATTTCATGGAAGGTATTGGGTGGAGTTGTTGGCATGAATTAGGTGGAAGTGGTATTGATACAACCAATGTTGAAAACTATATAGATTTCTTAGTAGAATCTGATATAATAACTTGGTCATCTAATACTGTAAACCCAAGTACTCAACAGACAGGTATGTTTATAGCTGGTGGTGGTTGTAGAATGGATTGTGGAGCAGAGTCGTGTGCTCTTGTTCCAACTCCAGAAACTAGAGATGGATTATTTTGTTGGGGTGGTTGTTTTAGTGAATTTATAGAAGGTATTGATTGTCATGTGTACCATGATGAAACAACAAATACAAGAAGATTTTGTAGTGATAATACAATTGAGTTTGACCCTGAAGAATATAGAGATACTTATGGTACTCTTGCTTTACCACCAATACCAGTATACGATACTTGTTTACCAAAACATTGTGAAGATATTTTAAGAAGTGGACTAGATGCGGGTGAAGTTGAATTGGCTATTCCTTTTTGGAATATGAATGGTAATATATTTGAACCAGCTTATAGTAATGTTGGATGTAACATATCAAATGAACAGCTTGAATGTTGTGCTAGTTACATAAGAAACTCTAGTTTAGAATATGATTGGATTAAGGGTGAAGATTTAAAATATGGAACATATCAACATTTAATATTAGATTGTCCAATGATAAAAACACATGGTCAAACTGGGTATGTTGGACAATGGATGTATTATTTAGAACAAGGTGGTAATAGTGAGTACATAAATGATACAACATATTATGGTGAACAAGTATATTATGATGAACTCATTTCTGATTTAGGTGGTTACAGAATGTATAATGATAATGTTTGGAATTTCTTTGGTCATTGTTCTTGTTCATATGAAGAATATAATAGTCTTGGTTTTACCCCACAATTTTTATGGCAGGAGTGGGTAAACTCTATGGGGATAAGTGGTGCTGATATAACGGCTTTATACGGACAAGCCCCTCAACAAAAATCACATGGTAGTTGGATTACCGAATCTAATAAAAATTATTTATCAGATGATGCTTATCGTAATAATGTAACTAATTGTAATTGTAGTTACAATGATGTTAATGAAGGTATTCATATTGGATATTTAAATGGTTGGAGTTATGATGGACTTGTTGAGACCGGTGAACATTTATATCTAGCTGATGAATATAACTTAGCTTTTACTTTCTGTGGTTGTACAGAAGAACCTAATGTTTACAGATATCAAATAAGTGACGCTCTATACAATACTAGTCTACCACATAGTCTTTTTGAAGATGAAGCTATAGATGATGGTATATGTAATTTAGAATTAATGTGTAGTGAATATAATTTTGATGGTGGAGATTGTAAAAGATGTATAAGTAATTCTTTATTTCAATTTGAACTTGATACAAGTTTACCTTTTTATGAACTATGGAATGAAGTAGGTTTTATTATGAATGGTACTTCTGAAGAACCACTTGGAGATTTAACATTATATCCAGGAGATAATTGTACACATACCATAGATGGAAGACAAGGAGCGAGTAATGTATCATCTGGTCAAGTGTTGACAGATAGTACAGAATATTATTGTGATGCTGATGGTGTATGTGCACCTGATGTCATAGTCTCTGATGGTACATGTGATAGTAGATATTCATTTGAACCATGGATGGATTCGATTAATTATATACATTCTCATCCTACAACTGTAGGTGTTATATATGATACTGAAGGTTCTGATACAATTACTATCAATTGGCCGATTTCATTTGATGGGACAGTTGATGAATTAGGTGGAGGAGATATAGGTTTTTATCTAGCTGATGAAGGTGGTGATTGTTTTATATTGGAAGATGATTGTGCACAAGTAGAGTTTTGTGAAGATTTATCAGATGAGTGTAAAGAGTTACTAGGACTTGGATGTGGCAATGAATGTCCTGAAGGTGGTGATGGACAATGTGTAGGGACTATAGTAACAACACAAGAAGGTTTATTTTATGACCCTAGTATACAAGGTGGTAATTGTGAATGTAGTTGTCCTACAAATTATGTAAGAGATTGTGGAGAAAATGAAAATGGTCAAACTTTCCATATGTGTTGGGATGACATTTACTTAGAAGATAGGACTTGTGATGATGGAACATTTGTAGCTAACTTACTTTGTCATGATGAAGAAATTGTATACGGAGGAGCTTGTTACAATAATATTACCGATGATGTTCCTGATGGTGGAATTTGTATGGATGTAACAGCTTGTAACTGGAATCCTGATTTAAATTATGAGGATTGTGATTTAAATGGAAACGGTGGACCTGGATGTGGTTGTGTAAATGATAATGGTGACGCTATAGTAGGTAATTCATGTTGTTACTATAACGATGAGATTGGATATGATAACGACTGGGCTGTTGAGTGTTGGAACAATACTGAAGATGAACCTTCATATGAATGTTCACCACAAGACTGTCCACAAGAACCTGAATTTAATTGTACAGATGGATTTACTTTAAATGGTAACCCTCATCCGGATTATGATTGTCATATAGAACCATCTTCATATGTTGATGTCGTAGGTGGATGTATCCGTATAGGTGACCAATGTTATGGAACACTTTGTAAATATGGAAATACAATTTGTGATTGTGATGGTGATGAATATGAAACAAGTTACTATGGTCAATATATTGGTGATGGTATCTGTGACTGTGGTGGTTTTGTAGAATGCCCATCGGATGAAGAGGTAGATACATATGATTTTGACATCGCTTTAAATTGTGAAGAATTTAATTGGGACTCACTATCTCCAGAGGTTGATGGAGATTGTCTAGATACATGTGGTGTTCCAAATGGCCCCGGTGCGAATGATTGTGTATGGTCTGAATGGTTCAATACAGATATTGGTGGATATGAAAATACAGAATTTTGTTGTTGTCCTAATGATGCACCTGTTGTTTGTAGTGATGGTTCGGTAGCTTGTGATGGTGATTGTTCATCGACACCAACTGTTTGTTCAGATATGGATGATTGGTTTACTAATAATGGATATGATGGTTGTGATTATTGTGTAACTTGTGATGGTTCGGGTAGTACTGGTGCTTGTTTGACATATGATTATCTTGTCCTTATGCAAGGTCAATGTGTTCCATCTTTCTTATGTGAAGAGTGGGGATATTCTAATGAACAATGTAATTGTCAAGATTTAGATAGTGCACCTGGCGCTAACGCTTGTACGGACACTTATGATAATTATTGTAATTGTAATCCACTTGATGTACAGATAGAAGGAAACGCATGTGATGATTACTATGAAACATGTGGTTACAAAGATTGTTATGGTTTTGGTGATTGTTACCCAATATGGGATGGTACTGGATATAGTATAGAGAATTGGATTGAAAATGGAGCTGATATACAAGATTGTATAACAAATTGTAGACCTAGTGAAGGATTAGGAGCTGGAGGGTTAATGGATTGTCATGGTGGTCAATTGTTCCCTGTACAATTAGAAGCTTGGATGGCTGATGATATTTGTCATTGGCAATTAGATTGTGATAGGTGGTTATATAATGGTTATAAATGTGGTGATGCTGGTGACCATAGGTCATTCAACGCTAACAACGCGACACAAGATTTTTATAATACTCCATCAGAGCAGTACGATTGGATACTTCCTTACAATGTATATGAACATTTTGGTAATACAATAAGATTAGGTTTAATTGATGAAGATGGTTGGGAACATGATGGTAGTCAATTAATATGTGGAGATAGAAATTGTACAATGAGATTTGTTTCAGCTTATCCATATTGTAATCAAAATATACCAGATAATGGTTTAGTAAATCATTGTCCAGATTATATTTGGAGTGATACTGAAAATTATATAGAAGCTTGTGAAAATGTAACTGGTGGGTGTAACGGATTCGACCAAACTTTTAACGACCAAGACCCATCTTGGTTTGTAGGTAGTTATCGTATGACAGGTGTTAATCATCCAACTGGTTATCAAGCTACTAATCTGTGGAAACAACAAATAGTATTAGAAGACCCAACTGGTTATGGACTAGAAGATTTTTCAGGTGGAGCTACATCTATACGATTAAGTTGGCAGCCTTGGGGTGGTTTACCGGGTTATGATATTGATGATGAAGGTTATTCACAATTCAAAACATATAACAATCAAAGTGTATCTTCAACTGTTAATTCTAGTGAAATTGTATTTGGTCAACCAGCTGATAATGACACTACTAATATATGTCTCCAACAAATTGGAAGTGATATAACTAACACAGAAGTATGTGATTGTAATAGTTCAAATGGAGATGGTGAATGTGCTGGAGATGGTATGTGGCATAGAGCTGAATGTGAATATAACTTTAATCACAATGACAATGAACTTGGATTACATGGTGGTGAATGTCACTTTTACTATATAACAATAATTGATGATTTATGTGAACCTTTAGCTAGTACAGGTTATTCAGGTAGTTATGTGTATTGTAATAGTGACCAATATAGTATTATAATTGATGAAGCATATCCAAACACAAGCCTTAGTAATCTTGTAGGTCTTCCACAGACTAATGTATTGGTTGAATGTGAGAATGGACTTGTGACATATACAGAATCAGAAAATTGTAAATATGAAAGTTTAGATTCATGTCCAAGTAATGTGGATGACAACTATTTTCAGGGTGGTTGTTTTGGATGTGGTGGTGTAAGTGATGATACTGTTAGAATGCAGTTTGGTTATTGTGACGGATACCTAAATACAGATACATCAAATATAACTACAGGTAATGGTTGTGATAGTAATATACTTGATATAGAAGATTGTTATGGTTATTGTGAAGAAGGTTTCTGTAATCAAGAAATGATGTGTGAGGGATACTTACAGGAATATTATAACAATGAAAATGGCCAATGGAGTGATATAGAATATTTATATGGCTTCGGTGGTTATGGACTAGCTTGTCAATTTGCGGGAGATTATGATAATACATCTTTAGCAGATGCGTGGGGTGGAGAAGATAATTGTGGTGATTGGAATAACAATTGTCAAAGATGTCCTGATAGTAGTTATATTTATTTATATACATATGAAAGTAATGGGACTGAATATGGTGGTTGTTATACATGTGATGGTAATTACAGTGTTCAATTATCTGGTATATGTGATGTATGGAATCCTTCAATATGTGACAGTGTAGTTACAGTTGATAACTATTGCGCGTATGGTTGTGATTATCTTACAGGTAATTGTTATCCAGACCCATCTATGGAATGTCTCATCGGTAGTACTTGTGGTAACTATCATAGTCCAGGTGATTCATGTGGTCCTGGTGATGTAGGTGGTATTGTTGATTGTTTAAATTATTGTCATGATGACTTTTATGCTTCTGATTCTCAGGATGATTATGTTGACCATCCATTCCATGTGGATGGTATTTGGGGTCTTCATTTTTGTTGTGAAGAATTTGATTGGGATGGTCATGTACATCCTTCAGGTTCTTATAATTCTAATACTTCATACGCAGCTTGTCCTAATAAATGTCCTATTCCATGTAGTACAATACTAGCAAATGATTTAGGAGGAGGAACAGGAATTTGTAACCATTCTTTCTTTTATGGTGGTACTAATAATCAGTATGACCATGGAGATGTTATTAACCAAGAATGGGGAAACAATTTGAGATTTGACCAATTAGCAGCTTGTGATTGGGAATGTCCATACGATGAAGCGACTAATGGACAAGGACACGGTTACGGAGCTTGTTGGGATTGTGATGGGAATCCTATATCATGTTTTTCAGTATGTGGTGGTGATGAAGCCGATGAGTATAATCCAGATGGTACACCTTGGTATGAAGATGAATACTGTGATGATGATTGGATTTTTAGTGCTAACTTATTATGTGAAGAGTGGGATAATGATGGAAATGGATGTTTAGATACATGTACACAATCAAGTGGATGTGATGATGGTGAAGTTTGTCAAAATGGAGTATGTACAGGTTGTACCACTTTTTGTAATAGTTTTGGAAATAATTATAACTCAAGAAATTCATACTTAGAATGCTGTGCGGGTGGTGTTTTTAATGATATAAATTATTGTAATTGTCAATGTAAGGGTTGTGGTAATACTTATTATTATCCTTCAGACTGGAATGGTGCTTGTAGTAGTTACGGTAATAACTCCTGTAACGATGACTATGATTGTTACAATTATAATTTTGATGGTACAGATTGTGAAGAAGTATCCGTACCTACATGTGCAGAACAAGGTTTATTTAGTTGTACTACAGTTGATGATGGTTCAGAGTGTACATACACATTTTGGGTGTGTGATGGTTATCCTGATTGCTCAACTGGTTTAGATGAAGCTGATTGTGGTGGTTCTACTGAAGAATGTTGTAGTGGTGGTTCTACATGTGACTATTCAGGTGATGGTTGGTGGGATTTTGACTGTGAATGTTATTGTGATAACTATGGTTTTGAGTCTTGTGATGTTTGTATGTAAGCCTAATTCTTCTTTTTCATATTACTATAAAACTTCAATCCACATATAGTTAATACATCCAATACATTCTCAGTTAAGTCTTCTATAACATTTAGATTATCCAACTTATCATCTTTATGTTTTTCAATTAACATTTCTACTAATTTATATTTTGTATAATTACTAACTTCTTTATAAAATTTATCTTTTGACATATATCCTCTTTCTGTTGTATAAAAAAATGGGGGATAAAATCCCCCATTATAATTAAGAACTAATAGTATTATTCAGAATCAGTATTAGTATCTTCTGAATCTCCACCTTCTTCGGTAGGAGCTACTTCAGGTTCAACTGCTGGAGTTGGTTCAACAACTTCCTCTACTGCTGGTTCAACAACCTCTTCGATAGTTGGTTCAACAACCTCTTCGATAGTTGGTGTCACAACTTCTTCTACAGCTGGTGTTACAACTTCCTCAATAGCTGGTGTTGTTTCAAGAACAACCGCCGCTTCAGTTGATTCACCATTATTAGAACATGATGTAACTATTAGTGCTAATATAACTACTGCAAATAATCCGTAACTTATATTTTTAGTATTCATTTTTTATCTCCGTTATTATTTATTTTATTGTTAAGTGTTTAGTCCACTCCATTATATATGAAGCGGAAAAAATTTTTTATTTTATAAGTAGTTCGGGCCTGTCCAAGAAAAACTCTTGTGCATTTTGGTATCGAATATACTACCTCGTGAATGTTTAGCTGGAGCCGACCAACCTGCAGCTTTTAATATATCACCTTTTAACATTGGTAACCCTTTATGTAGACCATCGACTTTAGCTACGAATCCCCATACTCTGTTACCCTCTACTACTTTAATAAACTTTCTACCTACTTTAAGTTTTAAATCTAATTTTTTATCCATACCCGCACCCCAAGTATCATAACTCTCTTGTATCTTAACAAGTAGGTTATCTACGGCTGTATCAAATGATAAACCATTCTTGGTAGTGGTTTTCTGTGTTTTAGTTACATTTGATATATTTGGTTTTATTCCATTAATCATGACAAACTCCTAATGTTGCACAACAATATGAACAAGACACCGCTGTGGCTTCTTCTTCACACACTACTACATTATTACAATCATCATTTCTACAAACTAATTCATTCATACTTTTATCTCCTTTTAATTTCTATATAAATATACTAACAATTTACTATACAAGTCAAGCTTTTTCTTTAATTAAATTGTAACAAGTTGTAACAAGTTTATTTAAATACATTTCTATCTAACCAATTAACAATAAGTACACCTAATACTACACATAATATTGTTATACCTACATTTGAAAATTCTTGTATTATTGTTTCCATTTAAAACTCCTTTTTCTTATACTATAATATACGAATAAACTAACTAATAAACAAGGCTTTTATTTGTAACAATATGTAACAAATAATTGTGCCAAACTTTTTAGTTATATTGATATTTATAAATATACAATTGGAGAAGTTATGGCAACTAAAAATTATTCAGTTCAACCGAAGTTGAAAAAAGATTTAAAAGCACGAGGATTAAATAGTTTAATTCGTAATTCAAAAAATCAATTATTACAACGACCATATAAAAAGAATGAAACTTTAAAATATAGTTCAGATACTACACTAAAAAATTGGAAGGGTGAAATATTTAATTTTATAGACAAATCTGAAATACAAGTTAAAATTAAAAAAAATATATTTTCAGATTTAAGAAATAATTTTTTTAAATTTATAAAAAGTCCACATACTGACTACAATACATATTTAAACGAAAAATATAAACCTTCTCGTAAAGTACTCTATAGTAACATTTGCCAGGATGTAATGGTTAATAAAACTACAAAGGCTATAACTTATGAAACAAAGGGTAGTGGTACTAATAATTTATTTTGTATAAGTGTTAATAAAAAAATAATTAGTAATAAAGTAAAATTTGTTAGAGATGTAAAAAAACACGATATTAATTGTGTGTTTGATATAGAAATATTTTTATTCGGAGGAAAGGATAATGAATAGAAAATCCATGAAACGGATAAAGAAAAAAACAAAACCAAAAATTAGAAGTGGTACTAAGGTTGAATATGAAGCTACCCAACCTGAACGATTCTATGGTAAGTCAAAAAGAATTGTATACAAAAAAATGGCAGCTCGTTTTAATGTTACAGAACAAGAGATAAAAAATAAAATGGATGGTTACTTAAACGCTGTAGTACAAAATGGTGGAACTGACCACGGCCTAGATGCTTGGTACAATTGTGACTCGTGTGGATTTGATAAAATATCTGTATGTCTATTCGGTAATTGTTGTGGCGGTTCAGCTGATATTGGTGGGGGTGGTTCATGGGAAATATCATGTGCACGAAAACTAGGTAAACCTAAAGATAGTATGATTAATTAAATGGAGCAAGTATTATGAGAAGAAGACCAAAGATAAGAGGTAATGGAAAAATACCAAGGACAGTAAATAGAAATAGAAATTTAGACTTTAGTTGTGGTGATATGAATCATGAGTCATGTTATAATTACCTATTATCAGCTACCAATAACAATCCAGCAGTACATCAATTATTTGACCTATTAAATACTGATGTAAAGTTTAATGCTGTTAAGCGTGGTGCTGTACATATATATGACCTAATGGAAGACAATGATACTATGGGTTTCTTCTGTGGTGGTTCAGAGTGTGGTAACTACTATGGTGTAGGTAGTTGTAGTGGTACTTGTTGTGGAGTAGGTGGTCTAGGTATTGGTTGTAACTTTAAATTAAAAAACGAGAATCGAGAGTATTAATCAACATACTCTCTAATACCTGTAGCTACATGTTGTTTATACCATTGATTCTTTTCTGTATCTAACCAACAATATGGATTTGATGAATCCTCCGTCCACAGAAACTTTGAATAAAACCCCTCATCCTTACGAAGTAAGTTAGCCCTATGTGATGAGTGGAATAAATCATTACCTAACCATTTAGGATACTTTACACTACCTACAATAACCTCGTGTTTCATAGTATTATTATAACCCCTACTAATCCATTCATCTATACATTCATTAAGGTATTCCTTAAGGGCATTCTCATAACCCTTCCACATCTTAGTGATAGGATGATTCCTCCAACCACCTGTAGTAGTTCTACCTAATAGTACATTAAGTACTTGAAAGGCTTCCACCCTTTGTTTACCCAATCTCTTATAATCAAGAACCTTGAACGATTCTTTATAACTCTTGTATGGTAAGAATGTCTGCATGTATATCTCCTTATAGTATATAGTTATAATATACGAAATTAATAGTATATGAGTCAAGCCTTATTTTAGTATATTAATTTATTATAGGTGAAAAATTGACCACGAAATATATACCAGTCAGAGCGCGTTAAAGTAAAGCTTTAACTCAAGTGAAAAACCTTTTCAAGATGGCAAGATAGCCCCCCTCATAGGAGAGCTACTCAAGCCGTGATTAAGACTAACTAAGGAGTCCTAGTTAGTAGACTCTGCTTCGGCCATCTCTTCCTCATTAAAAAGGTCATCAGACGAACCGTCGTCACAGAATTTTTGTACGATTTGTTTCACAAAGGTTCTTTCACTATCCACACCACCAGTGCTATCATACTGAGGGTAGATACTCACCTCGGCTGACTCTTCTAGTGAGAACCCATCATATAGTAGACCACACAACTCAACCGTAGTCCTAGTACTAATACCACTACTGATTCTAGCGGTGTCACTACTAGACTCTGTTCTAGTAAGGGAAGCTATTTTAGCCACATTATTTAGAACAGCGCTGTCCACATTAGGGAACATGTAGTTAAGTAGTTGAGACTCATCAGCCTCTGATAGTACATCCATCTCTACTATAGTGAACCTATCCATTAACGCTTTATCCATAACCCTAGTAGATGTATACTCATTACCAATGTTGGCAGTGGCTACGAATGTAACACCATCAGCCACCTTAATAGTAGCTTGTTCTTTTTGTTCATCCAACCTTAGATATCTCTGACCATAATCAAGTACGGTCATTAAGATGTTCCAAGCGTCTGGGTGAGCTCTAGATAACTCATCTAGTAGTATCACAGCGTTTGGTGTTTGAATCGCTTTTACGAATAATGACTCAGAAAAATAAGTACCATCAGCAGCATCGAAATGAGTGTTACCAATTAGTGTACCTCTTGGGTCTTGAGTCGCGCCCAAGTTAAAATAGTAGTCTGGTCTATCCAAACTATTAACAACAGCTTTGGCAGCCATCGTTTTACCACAACCAGCAGGGCCGGTCATCATTATATTCTTACCTCTCACAGCAGACCTTATTAAGTACTTCCACTTAAGCTCGGTCATCATCAACCCTTTAGGTTTTAAGCCGTAAGAAGAGTGTATAAAGGAAAGAACCTCAGCGTGCTCACTAGGAACATCAACTGAAGAAGGAACATCC
>Ga0181406_1000470_pt1 | contig 15196 bp, 22 predicted proteins | sample 29SPOviralmetaG_FD_130135 | JGI IMG/M metagenome (GOLD analysis project Ga0181406, IMG submission 130135) | Marine viral communities from the oligotrophic San Pedro Time Series (SPOT) site, San Pedro Channel, CA, USA - 29 SPOT_SRF_2011-12-20 | ecosystem: Environmental > Aquatic > Marine > Strait... | reverse complement strand
TCAGGTCCTTCTTTTTTATAAGGTTTATCCCAACTATCACAATGCCAATCGTAATATTGGTTTAGTTTATATTTTGTAAACTGACAAGACTCACTTCTGTCCCACTCAAAATTCCAACCTGCCATTTGATTTGCTCTATGCACATATGGATGTAATTCTTTATATATCCAAGTATCATTAAGCCAGACAAGATCAGAGTTTCTTTTTCTTTTTAAATCTAATACTTCTTCTTTTTTTAATTTTCTATCCCCATAACCACCTGTTCTAGCCATAACTTCTTTTTGTGATTTAGCATATTCTATAACATCATCACAAAATTTAGGTGTCAGTACACCACTAAAATACCAATAGTAATTAGATATATTCATAAGTTATTGTTTGTACAAAGTTTAATGAATCTTTTTGATTGTTAGTTAAGTAGTACATATTAGTTGATGGAAACATAATGAACATATTATTTGTAAGTGGTATATCCCAAGATCTACCTTTACGTCTGTTATCTTCGTAGTGTATTCGAACATTACAATCTTTGACTTTTACACCATAAAGTAATGTATAATCTGGAGAGTTACGTAGATCTACTGGATCTATATTTAGTAATGGAATTGTAGTCTCGCTGGGTTTATAGATGTTACCCCACGTTTCTTTGTTAACTAAATTAACACCATACTCAATACCAACGTGATCTCGTATATATGTGTTTAACATATCCCAGGTTCGTGAAAACGGAAAATCTTTGTTTTGAATTACTGATTGTAAAATATCACCTGATAACTTATCTCGGTCAATGTCCCAATCTTTAGGCATTGCCACGTCACCATAATATAGAGCTTGCTCTGTTAATACTTTCTTCTGCATACCACCACCATTTTTAATTTATGCTTTGCTATCTGTCAAGTCCCAAGATTGATTAGCTTCATTCCAGCCATAACCCCATCTATGAGTATCTGCTGTATTTTGTGATTCTTGTTCCGCTGTTAATGCTGGAGCATCACCAATTGGTGATTTCCAAGATGCAGTTGTAGTATCTTTTACCCAAGATGCATAAGGTGATTTTGGCCAAAAGATATTATTATCTTCGTCCCAAGTATAACCTATACCTGCGTAATTACCTCTTAAAGGTGTTCCGCCGCCTGAATGTGTATTAGCTGATGTATTGTAAGATGTTTGAATCCACATTTGTGCAGGCCAATTATTATGTGTCTCTAAATATTGTTGACCTACTGATTCATCTTCAACACCATCAGCATTTAACATATCTTTGTTATCAAGTGTTAACACTTGAATAACTTTTCCGTTTGATCCTAGTTTTGCAAAATGTGCCATAATGTTTCTCCTTATATATTAATTTTAATTACCATTCAACTACTGAAATTTATACCTTATTATTACTATACCTGAACCACCAGCTCCGCCACCACCACTTGAACCGCCACCGCCGCCACCACCGCCAGTATTTGCTGTTCCAGAAGGGGCTAAAGCATTAGGAGTAACAGTTCCGGCTCCACCACCTCCAGCACCACCGCATCCTAAAGAACCTCCACTAGCTCCGCCACCGCCTCCTCCAGCAAATGCGGTTGGAGTTCCATTAATTGAGGTTGTTGCTCCTGCTCCACCATTTCCTCCAGTGTTAGTTGAACCTGGAGCGGGCACTCCTGCAGCAGTTGCTCCACCACCACCTCCGGTACCTCCACTACCATTACCATTACCACCATCATTTCCTTGTGAAGGACTTACTGGAGGTGTATTACCTGATCCACCAGCAGAAGGTCCAGAGTTTCCACCACCACCTCCAGATCCGCCGTCAACTCCAGCTCCTTGAGGTGATCCACCTCCGCCAGCTCTTCCTCCGGCTGTTGATGTAATTGTTGAAAAACTTGAAGGATTTCCTGAACAACCTGCATATTGAGGTTGAACTGGATTAGCTGGTGCTGCACCTCCGCCTCCAACTACTATCGGATAACCTTGAGCTGAAACTGGTAAACCTGAAGTTAATGCTAATGGACTAGCTGTAAAAGAACACGTGCTTGCTTTACCTTCTCTAAAACCACCAGCTCCACCTCCACCTCCGTGAGTTGCTCCACCTGAACCACCACCTGCTACTACCATATAAGAAATTGTATTTGATCCTGCTGTATTACCTGCATTAGAAACAGAAAAAGTTCCTGGTCCTGTGAATGTATGAACTTTAAAATTTGTACAAACAGTAGTGATTGTTCCACCCGTTGCTGTAACAAATTGTGGTCCTGGAGCTTCTGATTGTAAACCTGAATCTGTAACTAACCAACCTTTTGTTGAATCTATAAAAACTAATGTAACTGCAAGACCTTCTTCTGCTAAAACAGGATTAGTAGTTGAACCACCAGCTTTATCTGAACCATTTAAATTTAATGTTAAATTGTTTGTATCAAATGTGTTTGCATAATCTTTAAACCCAACAACTGCTCCTGCAGTTCCTGCAGGAAGATTAACTGTTATTGGTCCACTTGTTGTATCAACAAAATATCCTTCACCAGCTACCGCTGTAAATCCTGATGTTTTAACTGTTGTATTCCAAGAAACAGCACCTGTTGCACCAAAACCTGATGCAGTACCAGAGTTTGTTATTGATACACCAGCAGGAATTGTGAATGTATCGCCACTATCCCCTAATGTGGTTGTACCACACGCTGTTCTTGGACTAATTTTATTTACTTTTATTTCACTCATAATTTACCTATTGAAACTTATATCTTATAAATACTATACCTGAACCTCCGGCGCCACCATTACCACTCCAGTTTCCACCACCGCCACCACCAGTATTGGCTGTTCCAGCTCGAATTGTAGCACTACTTGAAGAATTAGCACCACCACCAGCTCCGCCAACTCCACCACCACCTACAGGAGGACCACCGCCGCCACCACCAGAAAAATATCTTCCATTAGGTGCTAAAGGAGCGGGTGCTTGACCATAGCTTGGTGCTGTTGGACCAAAAAAAGGACCTGTTATAAAAGCTCCATCTCCACCATCACCTGCATCTGAAGGAGTTGCATCTTGTCCTACAGCACTTGCACCGCCACCACCACCTGCTGGACCATTAGGTGCTCCATCACCTCCATCACTTCCTTGCGGAGGAGCTGTTGGAGGTGTGTTACCTGTTCCACCTGCTTGTCCATTTGGTGAACCTCCACCAGAACCACCAGGGTGTCCCGCTGTTCCAGATGAATAACCTCCACCACCACCTTTAGCAGATGTTATTGTACTAAATACTGAATTATTTCCGTCGTTACCATTGCCGCCTGCCTCGGCTCCACCAGCACCCACTGTAATGGGGTAACCTTGTACTGAAACTGGTAATTTTGCTGGAGCATTAAGAGGACTTGCGGGAGTTAAATCTGTACGTGATCTCCATCCACCAGCTCCACCACCTCCACCACCATTCGGATCTCCAAAACCTCCACTTCCACCACCAGCAACAACTAAATATTCTACGGAATTAGAACCTGATGCACCTCCTGCGTTTGAAACACAAAAAGTTCCAGGGCCTGTAAATACGTGTATTTTAAAATTTCCACAAGTGATTGTAGTATTACCGCCTGAAGCTGCAATATAAGGGGGATTTCCTCTAACATTAGAAGTTGAATCCATAGTATTAATCCAACCTTGTGTTGAATCTACAAATACAAAAGTTACTGATTGACCTTTTGTACTTAAAACTGCATTTTCATTTATTGCACCAATTTTATCTGTACCATTTGGTACAACTGTTAAATTATTAGAATCAAAACTTTCAGCGTAATCAGCTACTGATACTATCGCTCCAGCGACACCTGCTGGTAAATTCATATTAAAAGCTGAACCTGATGTGTTTGCAAAATAACCTTCTCCACTAACTGCAGTGAATGTTGCTGTCTTTGGAGTTGTTTGCCAATCAACAGTTCCCGTTCTACCAAAACCTGTCTGTGTTGCACCACTTGCTAAAGCAACTGTACCACCACAACGACCTAATGTAACTGCAGATCCATCTACAACAATAGGATTACTTGCTCCTGATCCGATTGTGGTAGTTGTTCCACATTTTTTGATGATGTTTGAATCATCTGAAACTTTATTTATATTATCTACTTTAATTTTACTTGTCATAATTTACCTATTGAAATTTGTACCTTATTATTACTATACCTGAACCACCTGATCCTCCTTGAGTAACTGGTATTCCAGGACCACCTGATGATCCTCCACCACCGCCTCCAGTATTAGCTGTACCATTTGTTGCATTTGAACCACTTGTTACTCCAGTTCCACCTCCGCCAGCACCTGCAACACCTGCTCCTGAAACACATTTTGGTGATGAACCACCACCTCCTCCTCCAGCTCTTGCTGTTGGAGTTCCATTAATTGAACTTGTTGCTCCGGCTCCGCCTGCTCCACCGCCTGCTCCACCAGAAGGACCGTTTGATGATCCTGCAACAGTAGCACCGCCACCGCCTCCTCCACCATCATCTCCGTTTGGTGGACCACCTGGGCCGCCATTTGTTCCTTGTGCGGGACTAACTGGGGGAGTATTTCCTGAACCGGCTGTTTGTGGTGAACCTCTTTGACCACCTCCACCTGAACCACCATCTCCAGCTGCTCCTCGTCCACCTCCAATTCCTCCACCCGTAGATGTTATCGTCGAAAATACTGAATTTACTCCTGCTGCTCCTGCTGCGGGTTGTGCACCCCCAGCTCCTCCACCACCAACTGTAATTGGATAAGACGTTGCAGGAGTTGTTAAACCTGTTGTTGCTAAAGGACTAGCAGAATAACTATCTGTTGGTGCGTCTTTACCTTCTCTAAAACCACCAGCTCCACCTCCGCCACCACCATCACCACCAGCTCCACCTCCACCAGCTATAACCACATAAGAAACTTTGTCTGATCCACCTGAATTTCCTGCATTAGTTACTTGAAATGTTCCAGGTCCTGTAAATGTGTGAATTTTAAAATTACCACAAGTAGTAATAGTTCCGCCTGTAGCTGCTATATATTCTGGTCCATATTGGGTTAATGATTCACCTACTAAAACCCAACCTTTTGTTGCATCTACATAAACAAGAGTTATTGATTCTCCATTTGCATCTAAAATTATATCGTTTGCAACACCTTCAATATTAGAACCACCTCTACCAACTGTTAAATTATTTGTTTCAAAAGTTTGTGCATAATCTTTTACTGATACTATATTTCCTGCACTTGGAGATGAAGGTAAATTCATTGTAAAAGCACTACCTGTAGTATTTGCAAAATAACCTTCTCCATTTGCTGCTGTAAAAGTCGATGTTTTAATACTTCCTGTTTGCCAATCTACTGTTCCTGTTCTACCAAAACCAGATTGACTAGCACCAGCGCCAAGAGTTACTGTATCACCAGATTCACCTAGTGTTAAAGTAGTTCCGCATTGTGGTGCAACTGTGTTTACTTCTATTTTTGACATTATACTATTACTAAAGTCCCTGTTACTGTTATAGTTGCAGGAATAGTGATAGGTCCAGCTAAAACTGCACTTTCAATTGTTTGCGTACCATCAATGGTTTGCGCTTGATTTTTTATAAATTCATCAGGAGCGTATTGCCCTCCGATGTATTGGATTCCATTTACTACTGCCGTCATAATTCCTCCTACGAACTAATTGTGTCGATGTAAGATAAAACAACATCTAGTGAACTTGCTGTATCACTAACTGCTTCTAATACATCACCACTTGCTAAAACAATCTTTGCTCCTCCTTGGATCAATTCGATAGCTGAATTTGGTGGAATCACAACTCCTTTTGCTAAAAAGTAGTCAGCTCCTCCTTTTGCAATTTTAACATCAACTTTAATTGTTGTTGTTAAAACATTACAACATCTAATTCCTATAACCGCATCATAATTTCCTGCAGTTAAAATAGTAGTATCGCCTGTTCCAATTACTCGGTTTAAAGTGTTTCTAAAATCTTGTGCCATATTTTATTCCTAATTATAACGCCACGGCCATTGCTAATGCAAAGCCAGCTGACGCTGCTCCTACTGGGTTTCCTGTAGCATCTAAATAAACAGATTTACTTGCAGGTAAAGTACAAAATACATCTTTTGTACCACTAGTAAAACTAACTGCTGAATCTGAATTAGAACTGGAGATAACGGTAGTTCTAGTTAAGTTTGCACTTGATCCATCTAGTGTACCAAGACCAACTTCAAATTCTGTAGTCCCTTGATTAAAAATACAATAGTAAGTTGTATTATTATTTCCTATTCCTGCTGCAAAAGTTTCAAAACCAGTTACTGCTGAACCAAGTGCCATTGCACCTGTACCAGTAGTTGTGCTTGTAACTTTTACTCTGTCATTTATTACTAAAGCCATAAATTTTCTCCTTAAGCCATACTTATAATTGCATTAGCTGGTGTTGCTGGATCTGGGAAAGTAATTTTAAACGTGCCATTAGTAGCAGTTTTATTTCCTCCAAAATCTAACACAACACATAACTTATCACTGTTGGTATCATTATAAATAGCTGCAAAAGCTGCAGTAAAAGTTGCTGATGACCAAGTGGCATCTGCGAAGTCTACTGAAGCAACTGCTGTTGAAGATGCAACAGCTTGAGAACCTAAAGATTCTCCACCTGCTGTATAGTTACTTCCACCCGAAGCACTAACCTCGTTAGTTGTATCGTATGCTGTGCTTGAAGTTGTATACGGATTTGAAGTATACAAAGCTATTTTAAATGCGTTACCGCCAGACGAAAAATTATGAGTTCCCGAAAAGAGTTCTCCTCTAAATGCGAATGGTATTACGTTTGCCATATTTTTTTATCTCCTTTAATAACTTGATGGTGATTCCGATTTAATAGGAAGACGAATAACACCATCTTGATATTCGTTTCTGCGTCTACGACCAATTTGCTCAGTAGCATACGTTTCTAAAGCTTCTTTATAAGCTGCTCCATAGTATTGTAACATATCTTGAGGTCCTTTCAAGTATGCATATGCATTTACTAAAGAAGCATATAAAATTAAGTCTTGATATTTATTAGACAAATAAGTGCCTGTTGAGCTTTTTGTAGCGTCAGTTAAGCTAACTGGATTCTTATTGTAGGCTAAAGTAATTTCGTAAGCTGCATTAGGCGTAGGGGCAATAACCCAATAATTCTCGTCCCAATTAGCATAGTATTTAGGAAGTGTACTAGATGCCGTCCCAGGTGTATCGTAATAAGTAGCTATGTAACTAGGGTCTCTTTGCTCTAAATAAACTTGATTGCCAGAAGAATCTTTTAATTGAACATATCTAATGACTCTTAAATCTGATGGAATTGTTACATATCTATTTCCAATAATTGTAGTTGATGTAGCATAGTGTCTTTCCATATCTGCATCAAAAGATCTAAAAATTCTTTCTTCTGCATTTTGAATAAATCTGTTTAAAACAGCTTCAGTAAAAACAGTGCTGTCTACTTCTGTGTATGATTTTATATCATCTTGTAAGTTTGTTAAAGTGTATGCCATATTATGCCTGTGGTCCTATTGTTTTTAATGTTACCGGACCTGAAGATACATTATACCCTCCTCCATTGATTTGTCCAGTAGTTGCATTGCTGCCTGCTGTAAAATAATAATTGTTTGCTGGTGTTAATAATAGTCTTACTGCAACACCTGAATTGTGAGCAGCAGCTGTAGACCCAAATGCTCCTCTTGTAACACCTGTTAATTGGTTGTCGGTAACTTCTGTTACATTAATTTGACCACCCATTTCAGCATGACTTGAACATTGATAATATAATGTTGCAGGAGCTGAACTATCTACAACGATTCTTGTGTATGCACCTTCAGTAACTCCAGGAGTACCAAATGTTGTAACTCCAGTTGTATACTCTCCACCCGATTTATCTGCAGCTGTATAAAATCTTAAAGGGTGGGTTTCATTAGTAGAATCAGTTTGACTAAAAGTATATGTTCCAGTTTTAATAAAATTTAAAGTATCTTGTTGTACATTGTCTATGTAATATTTATTACCACTTGCAGTGTTTACAACTTTAACAGAAAAAGTTTGTTGAATATTATCTGCTGGACCCACACCTGTATAACTAATAATTTCTGTTCCAACTAATGCACCATATGTTGGAGTGCCACTTGGATTTGCAATTGTAGGTTCAAAGGGTGATGTAGTAACTCCATTGAATCCAGTTACACTTGTTAAAATAACATCTGTTGTAGATGCATCGATAGCTCCATTTAATGTTGTTGTAAAACTAGTATACAAACCAGGATAAATTATATAACCAGCAGCTTGACAAATAGTTGCTCCAGTAATTCCATCAATGTTTGCAATATTACTAAATTGTGGATCCGTAGAAGCAGCAGAACTAGTTGTTGGCGCTCCTCTAAATCTTACATAGTCACCATAACTTCTTCCATGATTTACAGAGGATACATTTATAATTGCTGAACCTGCAGCAAACGTTCTTAAAGGATTAAAATCTAAAAATCTTAATGTATCAGGTGGTGGTTGTTGTGGTCTTGTTTTAGGTAAAGCTGTTGGATCTGCTTGACTTGGTTTAGGATCTAGTTGTGGTTGTTTAGATTCAAATTCAGAATAATGTACAAATAAACCATTCCATTGTGTAACCATTTCATTCCATGGGAATGCTTGGCCACTAATGTCAGATATTGCTAGTGCGTATTTTCCTTGTGCATATCTTGCCATAATTAAACGCTAGGATAGTAGGTCTTAGGTGTAACAAACGTACTGTTGCTTGACCCATCCGCTGCCTCCGCTCTTAATAGTTCATCTTCGTATAGAAGTTTTAAATTTTGTGTTCTGTCTGGTGCATACTTTAAACTTAAATAATAAGCTAAACCTGCACACATACAAGGAATGTAATAGTAAGGAACATCTGTTGCATTAGTATAATCACCTGCATCATCAATTCTTTTCATGTAATAAAATTGTACTCTACTACCAGCCTGACTAGAACTCGGTGTTGTGTATAAAGTAATAGTAACTTTATCTATAAATCTTTGTACCCAATATTGTGATGGTTGTCCTTGTGCTAATTTATTTGATAAAGAAGAATATGTTGATCTAGAAATTTTTGTTAATGGACTATCTGACTGACTTGTTGTACCTGCACTACTTCTATAAGAAGCTTCAAAAACATCATCTACACTGTACAAAGCTGCACCGGCACTATCTAATAATGTCGATGTGCCATCACCACTAGATCTAAAACCAATGTATTCATTAGTTCCAGCAACAAGAGTCAAGTATCCATCTGCTATTTCCCATAGGTGTACTCCTCTATTTGCCCATTCTTGAAAAAGAATGTTTAAAGATCTTCGTGCAGTTTTTAACTGATATCCTGAAACTCCTCTTATACCAATACGTTCGTAAGCTTCTTCTACAATATCATCTATTGCAAAATTTTTCCCAAACGTAGTAGTTCCGGAAGTAGTGTTAGCCATGTTACGCTCCTGTTATTGTTACAGTAACGCTTCCACTTGTTCCAGTTAAATGAAATACTATTCCTTCTTTAAAAAGAATTCCTGAACCAGGAACGTATACTTCTAGGCCTTCAGTTCCATAATGATATGTAGCTACTAAATTACCAGAAGCTGCAGCACCTGCAGTAGCGCAATCGTGAAACTTAAGAACAGAACTTGCTATTCCTTTTCCTTGAATAGAAGTAATTCTAGCTCTACCAGCTCTTGATAAAGTATTAGAACCAATCGTACTCATGTGTAAGGTTGTTTGGTCACTTGAAAATGATCCTCCGCCTGCCATAATTTTTTCTCCTTATTAAAGGTGCTCCCGAAGGAGCACCAAATTATTTATTATAAACTGTGATCGTTAGCTTGAGTGTAAGTAATTGTTACTCTTGCTCTTCCAGCTCCAGCTCCGCCACCAGCGTCGATGTATTTCATCGCAACTCTAACATCAGATGTTCCAACGTTTCTCCAATTTGTACAAAGACCCGTTACTCCTAATGCTACTGGACCTATTGCTGAAACGTCTGCGTTGTCAACATATAAGTCTGAGTTACCTACGATACCAACATCTAAAGTGTCAGCACCACCACCATTAAATGCTACTTCAACGTTAACGTCGATAGCTATGATGTGTGATTTTGCAGGTAAAACAATGTTAGTTGCTAAATCAGTTGTATTAGTATGCTTAATCTCTGCAGATTGAGACATTACAACGTGACCTGTATTTTTTACGTCTGTTCCAACAACTGTACCAGTTGTGTGTGAAATCGGTCCAGCTTTAATTGGTCCCGAAAATGTAGTTTGTGCCATAATTATATTCTCCTAGTTTGTGAACATAGTCTCTAGGCCGTCGACTATACGCGTCTATGTTCTATTGTTAATTGCATAGTGATTAATTTATATACTAGATTTTAGTAGAGTGCAAGAGAGCCTGTAATGTGGAGTGGATTTTTTCCAACGATGTAGCTTTTTATTAAGTAGCTACAGAAACTTGGGGTGCAGAGTCTTCCACCTTATTTAGCATATGCTCTCGTTTAGCTTCTGCTAATTTTATATGGCTAATTACTTCTCTGACTTTTCGGTCAATTCTAACCATATTGAGAGTATACTTACCCTCATTAAGATGCTCCTGCTCCCATTCTAGGTCCAGAACTTTTTTCTTCGTATATAGTTCTGTTAGATGTGTTTGCATCATTTATAACCTCCTCATAGGTTATTCTTTTTACCTTGGGATCGTTCATTTCTCCAAGATACTCCCATTTTATATCATTTTGTCCGAGTTTGTCAATGATAGCATTTTCAACTGCTTCTAGGGAATCTTCTGATTCTATAATAAAATCTGCGTGATGTTTGTAAGCGTAAATCTGGACTCGTAGTTTCTTCATATTCTCACCTCTTATAAAGTAAAAAGGGGCCGTTTTGAGGCGGCCCCTAATTTTATTTGATATTATGCACCCTCGCAACCAAAGATACCTCTAGGGTCTGATACTCCAAACGAGTATCTTTCTCTAGCTTTGTATCTAACGTTACCAGTTGAAAAGTCACCTTCCATTTTAGTTTGGATAGGTAGTCTTTCAAAGTACTTCATACCATTCGGCACGTCTGTAATGATATACCAAGAATCAATATCTGTGAGATAGTGATTTACTCTGTAACCTTCAGGAATCATTCCCATAGATCTTAAAGCATTTATATCATTATCTGCAGTTCCAACTCTACCTTGAGACTTCATAAGTCTTTCAGCATTGAATTGGTTTTCAGAAGGAACAATCATTTTCATTCCTCTAGCTGCAATCTTAAGACCTCTCTCATCAGTCATACCAGCAATGTCGATCATTGCTTGTTCTAACGATGTTTCGTTAAGGTCTGCTTGTACCGTTAATGTGTTTTTGAAAGAACCAGCGATAGTTGGGTGAGCTGTGTTGAACAAAGAAACACCATCACCTGAATCAAAGTTATCCGTAGTTGGTAAACCTTGGTTTAGTGGGTTTGCTGCTTTGATCTGTTTAGCGTTTGCCATAGATCTCGCTAGTGCTTTTGTATATCTAGACGAAAGTCTATCATACAAGTTGTCTTCCATTGCTTCTTCAGTTAAAGCGAATGCAAGAGCCACTGTTTCGTTAGTGTATCTTGCAGTAAATGTTTCCTGTGCATTGTCGTACGCAACTGCTCCACCCTCAGGTTTCACATATGCATTCGCAAATCCAGATAACATTACTTCTTCTTCAAAAGCTCTGTCAGATGTTTCAGTAGTATAAATTTCTTTATGCTCTGAATCATATCTTTTATACTCAAGGCCGAACAAGGCATTTAAACCTGGCTCAAGCTCTTTTACGAGTTGTTGTCGTGATATTGCCATAATTTATTCTCCTTATGCTGCCCCGGCAGTTCCAGATCCTAATAATGATTCATTCAACATTACACGCCAGTTGACGTTTGCTGATCCGATATCATTGTTTTCAGGGTCTCTTGAAACTCCGATTATTTTGAATTGCCCAGTTGTACCTAGAGTACTGTCCCCTAGTTCCATTGAGCTTACTCCGTTCAAAGTTGAACCACTTGTACCAGCTAAATCCGCACATTTGAAAATGTCAGCTTGTGCTGAAGCACCTGCATTATCAGATTGGATTTCGTACATTTGTGCTGGACTGTCATACACAAATGCTTCAATCGCACCACTGTTAGGTGGAGTGATTGATCCTGGGTAATAGTTTTTGAACGTAGGTTTTAATGTAGTTGGGTCATTGTAAAATGTTCCCCAGAACGCTCCTAAGTTTAATACTAAACCAGCTGTTTGTAAGTCTACATATCCAGTACCTGTAGCAGGCGAACCTACTAAAGCACCTTGGAATATTACACTCGCATCACCCGGATTGATATTATAAGAACTCATTCCAGTGGAATCATCTTGCTGACCAACTGTCTTTAACGGTCTAAGACCGAAAGCGGCGTCTTGATTAGCCATATTATTTTCCTCCGTATGCACCTGCCCTTGCGGGCCTCCAGTGCGGTTAATTTAAATTCGTTGATAGTAATTGTTAAAAAACTTTTACTTACCACCGAAAGATTTGCTAGAGCGGCTATCATTGCTGATAGGCATGCTCGGATGCTGATCCTTCAGTAGATCGTTGTGAACTGCATCGTCTCGTTCTTTAGCTTTTTCACTATAGTACTTTTGACGTGCCTTCGCGACCTCTTCTGGTATTCTGGCCAGCAACAGACCTCCGACTCCGATCACTCCCTTGTGTTTGCCATCTTCAACTATTGGATAACCTGAATCTTTATACTCTGAAGCCATTACTAATGTGTATCCTGATCTTAATTTACCAGAAATATTTTTAGTGTCATCAAAGCCTAAACTTTCAGCTCTTATCCATCTGTGTCGAAAACCATCCGGCGCAGGTGGTGCATCTAAAGATGAGGGTGGTGTCCATTCAACAGGTCGCTTAGTAGCTTCCCTTGTTTCAGACGCGCGTGAGTCTTTTTTTACTTCCTCTGTAACTTTTGAAACTTCTGTTTCAGTTTTAGATTTAGTCATGCTTTATTACTCCTCTACGTTTACTTGTTTAGCATATTCTTCAAGTGGCACATTCAATTTTTTAGCAATTGCTACTTGTGATGATGTGAGTCTCACAGTTTTGCGACCAGTGCCTCTTTTTACGTTTCGCGTAGCCGAAGCTACAGTTTGTGTAGGCTTAGTCGATTGTTCTGTATTATTACCAAACTTATGGGGAAATTCAAGCTTTATTCTTCTATCTAATTCACCATAATAATCTTCCGATTGTGGGTCATAACCTTCCTCTTCTACCATTTTCTTATGCAAATCAAATGCTGTGTAAGTCATAGCATTATCCTTACCAAACCAAGCATTTTGTTCTGCCCATTCAGTAGCTCTTGCATCAGGTTTTGGTGTCTGAGGCCGTTCTTGTTGAATATTAGTTGTTTGTTTATTATTTAATTCAATCTTCTTTTTTTCAGCTTCTTGGTTGACTTTCATATCAGCCAATCTAGCTTCTTCGTAACCTAATTTAGCAATTTCTTTTTGTGCATCAATTTCGGCTTCTATACTTCCATCTTCTCTAGCTTGCTTAAGTTTACCTTTAGCAGCTTCAAGACCTGAAGTAATTCTACTTTCCATTTCAGATACATATCCTGTATCTAATTTAGATAATCTATCTTTTAAAGATCTTTGTTCTCTTAAAACAGATTGTGCATATTTTGTGGCTTCATCTCTTTGACGTTCAGACTCACGCATACGCTTTGTAAGTTTAGCAATTCTTTTTTTAACTCCATCACTATACTCATCTAATTCTGATTCTTGTTTCGGTTTTTCTTCTGTAGCTGTTTCTTGTTTCTCTTCTTGTATAAGTTCTTTTGGAGCTTCTTCTTTTTTCTCCTCTACAACTTCTACTTCCCCTTCTGGTTTTTTTTCAGGAACATCAACATTTTGTGCTCCTTCTTTAACCGTCTCTTCTGGTAAGATAACTTCTGTATCAGGTCCATCTGATGGCAGATCTATCATCTGTTCTTTATTCTTATCTTCTGGCATAAGTTCTCCTATGTTTAATATTCATGCAAGATATCCTCTGGATTCTTGATTGTTGCTAAAACTTCATCGTCGTTTAACAAACGAACTTCACCGCCTTCTATTTTTATTCTAGATCCTGCATAACGCGCAAACATTACCCAGTCTCCAACTTTGCACCAAGGCCCATCTGGAAATCTTTGTTTATCTCCATATGCATCTGGCCCCATTGCTAAGACATTTCCACACTGTGATGCTACTTGTTGTTTTTCTAATGTATCTTGTCCCATTATAATTCCACCTTTTGTTTTTTCTTTCATTTTAAATGGAAGGACTAACATACGCCAACCTGTAGGTTGTGGTAATTTTGTTGACTCTTCTGTTACTTTTTCTTCTTTTGATTTTTTTACACCAATAAGATCATTGTTTGGTGTTAATATCGATGACTGTTCTGTTTTCATTTTCTTCTGGCTCCTTGTTTGTTAGCAGGGTAGAGATTTCCTGTAAAATTGCTTCGTAAGCACGAAGCTGTCCTACCATATACTGGTATTTTTCAAAATTGTCAACCTGTCCATTTAGTAGATAGGTTTGCACAGACTTCTGTGTTTCTTCTATTTGTTTTTTTAATTTATAAATTAATTGTACGCCGTCCATTATTTTTTAGTGAAAGCTCTGCCAAAACCTTTGACAGCTATTCCACCACCTTTATAACCTTTAACTGGAACTCCACCACTAGGATAACCAAATTTATTGTTTCCCATTACAGGTTTATATCCTGCTACTTTTGTTAAACCACCACCTGCTTTTTTAACTCTATTTTCGTCTTGTTTTTTTTCTTTAGCTTCATCAGATAAAGTTATCCATTCTTTTTTAGCTTTTTCTTCTTTTTTCTTAATCCACTCTTTAGGTGGTTCTTTATCTTTGTTTTCTTTTTTTGTAATCCATTTATTTTTTTCTTCTGTAACTTTTTTCTTAATCCATTGTGATTCAGTAGTCATTATTTAAATCCTTTTAATGTTTTTGCAAGTCTAGCTCTTTGTCCTAACTTGCCACCTTTTTTAGCAGCTTCATTTAATTTTTTAGCTGGAATTTTTTCACCTTTTTTTACTCCTAATTCTTTTCTTAAAGCTCCTGGTTTTTTTATTGCTTTTTTAATCCAATCTTTAGCCATTATTTTTTGCCTCC
>Ga0181406_1000469_pt1 | contig 15223 bp, 17 predicted proteins | sample 29SPOviralmetaG_FD_130135 | JGI IMG/M metagenome (GOLD analysis project Ga0181406, IMG submission 130135) | Marine viral communities from the oligotrophic San Pedro Time Series (SPOT) site, San Pedro Channel, CA, USA - 29 SPOT_SRF_2011-12-20 | ecosystem: Environmental > Aquatic > Marine > Strait... | reverse complement strand
TAGCCTCTCTCTCAGCTTTAGCATCTAGTCCGTGGACTTCAGCAATATAATTAAGAGCAAGGTCATGTCTCTCCTCATCTACGACATTGGATTCGAGAAGTGTTCTAGCAATTTCGGGAACCTCTTTGCTAAGGGTTTCCGTAATGAAGTCACCCACAGGTAACTCCATATGCCGTATTGCAAGAGCACGGTAGATGGCTTCTTCACTACCTTCAAGGAGAGTTCCTTTGGTAGGTTTGACGGGAGTCCACTTTCTTTTGCGGGATAATAGTTTTTCATAAGGGTTCATTCTGCACAACCTATACATGTAATGGGGTCATTTAATATCCCACTCAAGTAATCATCGACATCACCTTCATCTAATGCAGCAAAAGCACTGGACTTATCTTGTGTATCGCCCATCACTTGCAGGGAATAATATAAAGATGTTTGGGGGCTGTCCAGCCACTCTTCGATGAACGCATTGTCATAGGTTACTACATCACTCCAAGAGTTGAATGAGTATCCGTGAAGAAGTCCCGTTTTATTGAGCATTGTCATTATGCCGTCTGCTACACGCTTGTATGCGTCCCAGCCAACTTCCGAGGCGATCTCAACTTCGCCATAATCATAAGATGTAACTCCAAACGTACCGCTATCACGGTCAACGCTTCGAGCTATTGGTGGAGCAATCTCAGGACAGGATGTGTACCCGTCTGGATCCTTCACACTATAACTACATGATGCAGTAGGAGCAATAGCAAATGCTCTCTCCATACCATGCTCACGAGCTATGTCTGCTGCTGCTAGTATGCCACGTTTAATACCGAAGGCTATCTTGGCAGCATCACCTTCTTTAGGTGTCAAGCCAGTATTAATTCTTTCCAAAGCATGACCAAACTCTTCATAGGTTACGCTGTACCTTCGTAAGAGGTTGGCAAGACCGAGCATTCCGAGCCCGACTTGTCTGTCATTTTCCGAGGCAAGGTATTCTCCAGATTTTCCAACACCTGTCCTTGAATGGAGATCACACAACTCGGACATACCTGCAATGAAACCCTCTTGTATGTTGCCGAGCAAACAGGAACTGAGAGCGACATGTTGTAACAAGCATGTGCCACGTGAGGGCAGGTAAACCTCAAGACAGACATTGGAGTAGATTCGTTTTCCATATTGATGTTTAATTTTGTTTAACCAAATGTCACCAGATTTTATACCTTCTAGTAAGGCTTCTTTATGTGGTGACTTTTCCCACATCTCTGGTGTAAGATCAACACAACGTTTGACCCAAGGTAATTCACTCCTTGGGGTTGTGATAAATTCTAAAATATCAGTGTGATCTAAGTCTAAATGCAGGACGCAGGCCCCATTTTTATATACACCACCTCGCCTAATGGTCTCATTAAGTGCGGAGTATACTTTAGCAAACGACACAGGGCCACTAGCAACTAAGCCTTTAGCATTTGTGTGTCCGTTTGGTCTTATCTTAGACAGGTGTACTGCTACACCCGCACCGAAACGTAGAGCATGACTGACAAAACGCCAGCTAGCTTCTATACCGTTGTCACCTTCGATGCTATCTTCGACTACAAAAACTGTACATGATACAGGTAGTCTGCCTTCTGGTTCTTTCAACCAGCTCTCGATCCTCCCAGTTCTAGCAACGAGAGGATGTGAAAACATATCAAACATTAATTAAGGATTCCATAAAATAGGTTTTTGTGTGTCGTAATTATAATCCTTATGTTGTAGGATCTTAGCTAATCGAGCATTGAGTAAAGCGTCATCGTCTGATAACCCTCGTTCTCTAAAAGTTTGGCAAACGGATTCCCATTTGAAATCTTTTTTATCTATTATTGCGGTGGCTTTCTTGACTCCTATTCCAGGGCAACCAGAGTAACCATCTGTTGGGTCTCCAGCTAGTGTCTGAATTAGATGCCAGTCATCACCTTGCTCTTTAGTAATCTCCTCTACATCATCTGTGAGATTCCAGAGTATACCTGGGATCTGACGTAGATCTTTGTCTGGACTTACGATAATATTATCTGTGCTAGGAAATTTAGTGCCATCAATTCCAAGAGAATCGTCTGCTTCTAATCCTTCACGTAACACAAATTTGTAGTTGTCTCTACAATGGTTTACTAGGCGTTTATATCCTAGGGGTTTTCTACGATTTCGATGACCCTTGTAATCTGGGGAAATTTTCTTCCTAAAATTCTGAGGGCTAGAGAAGTAGAGAATAACATCATCTTCCATCATAGCGGTCTGAACCTTCTTTAACTCATTCTCGAACACTCTAAGTACTTTACTAAAGTTAGATTGTGCAATGATAACATCATCACCAAAATCTATACCTTCTTCACATACTTGAGCTGATTTATAAGCTAGAAAGTCGCAATCAATTAATAACATCAGTGTATTTGTGCCCAGTTGTCACCGATTTGTGCATCAGCTTCAATGGGTAATCTAAGGTGGTAATATTCACCAGCTTCCAATGCAGATAACTTACATACCTCTGCTATATAATTAGTATGCTCTGGGGATGCACCTAGTATTTGTTCATCATGCACAAAGGCATAACGTTCATGAGGTGTATCACCTAGATTTTGGTGTGTAAGTAGTAGCCAACGCTTTGCGATAACTGCTGCCGATCCTTGCAAAAGGCAGTTTAATGCCTTGTGTTCCTTGTCAACATGGATTTGGCGTTTATCAATAGCACGTATGCTACCTCTTTCAGCAACTCTTTTAGTATCCTCAACAAGGCTCTCCAAGCCTGGAATAGCATCCATATAAGCTCGCCTAATTTCTGCCCCTTTCTTCTTCGCTTTATCGAGGGAGAGCATATTGTCATAAGATAGTCCAAGTTTCTGATTGCCCCCTCCGTACAAGAAACAATAAGTAATTGTCTTGACCTGTCTGCGAGAGATTCCAATTTTTTCTGCATTGACTTGGTGAATGTCTTGTTCTAATAAGATCTTTGCATACCGACCACCATCATAACGGGCTAGGTAATGTGCAAATAATCTTAGTTCTATACCAGATAAGTCAGAATCAACTAACTTCCAATCTGGATTGGTGATGAATAACTCTCGACAATCCTTGTCGGAACTTACTTGGGCAAGATTCGGTTGCGAATGTGCCATTCTATGAGTTACTGCACCAATAAAGCAAGAGTGGTGAATCCTGCCATCCTTGACCAGTTTCAACCATGCATTAGTGCCTTGCGACAACATTCCGAGCTTCTTTTGTGTAATCAGAATCTCAAGGAATACTAATGCCTCTTTTGTACCTATCTCTTTCAGTACAGTCTCATCTATGACTGCCTTACCAGTAGGTGTGAACTTGTTGGGTTTCCATTGCTGGAATGTTTTAAACCACCAAGCTATATGTTCTCTGCTGCTGGGATTAAATTCTTTTAATCGTTGCATCTCGCAACCAGCAAAGTAACCTTGTGTTTTGTTGTCACGCCTTGGCGTAAATAGATTTCCAGGTACTGACCAACACAACTTCATCGACTGATCCTTTAGTAATTGCAGTCTGTTTAGTAATGTGTTCTCTAGTGTCTGTGCTTTCCTTACGTCAAATGGCCAACCTACCATCTTCTGATGTGACATCATTTGTGCGATCTCGTGTTCGAGAACTATTGGTTGAGGAATTTTTGGAAATGAGTCCATAGTTTAACTAAAATGGCAACGTCTTGTTTGCAATAGTCTTGCATTTGTTGTGACCACTCTTTCCAATCAGTAGTCTTGCCAAAGCTATCTTTGTGACATTTCAACCTGTAACCGTATGCTTCTAGGCTATGGGAACCGTACAAACGTGCTGGCATCATTGGCCATTTACGTCTTAGGTCTGTCTCTAATATGTTTGGGTGGTAAAATCTACTGAGAATAAGAGTGTCCCAGTGTTTGGCTTGACCTTTAAAAAAAGGGAAATGCTTTTTAATCTGCGGTACATCAAACATGATGCCATTGTGTGAAATGATGTTGTTAGCAATTTCTAAATCGTTAACAGCATTGATCACACTTGATGCAAGTCCTTGATCATTGTATTCCATGACAAGACCTGTGTCTATGTCTTGGGTTACTATACAATGTATGTTCTTGCAGTCTAAGCCATCTGTTTCTATGTCATACGCTAGATTAATCGAAGTCCGTTGCGGGGTCGAAGCCTTCGGTCTTAATTTCATTTTCGGTGAAAGAACATGTATCTAAATTGTACGAGAGTTGTGAAGCGACACCACACTCTCCAGAATATCTATTCTTGATAACTCTAACCGTAGTAACAGCTTGTTTACTTGTGTCTTGTTGATCTCTCTCAAGGGCAATAACTCCGTCACTAAGTTGTGCAATCGCAGCACTTCCTCGCAGTTGTCCAAGCGTAATACGGGCTCCTTCTTCGTGATTCTTGTCATTTTGTGTTCGTCTTAGGTGTGATACTAGAAATAAAGCAATACCAGTACGTTCTACAAGTGATCGTAGTTTAGTCATAGTAATGTCTATCATACGTCTCTCATCTCCGTCTAATCCACTCAATAATATACTAAGGTGATCGAGGAATATAATACGACATTCCAGTCCACAGGCAAGGTATTCGATTCGACTGTAAATTGTGTCAGGGTCATAACTGCCAAAGCCATCGAACAAGAAAAGATCCCAATTAGCAATAGTACTGTTGTAGGCGTGTTCGAGCTCTTCACGTTCATATTCTCCTAAATGGTATGGTTTACCCAGTTGCGTTGACATCAATCCGAGTGCCGTACGAGTGTTAGATTCTTCAAGTGCCAGATAACCGACCCGTTCTCCTTTGTTAAGAAGGTCAGCTGCAAGTTCCCTACAGAAACTGGATTTGCCGATACCGCTTCCTGCAGTAATGGTAACAAGCTCTCCGTATCGGATACCGTGAAACTTTTGTTGTAATCCTTGAAATGGGTACTCATGGTCAGCGGGTGGTGATGGGGTGGTGATTACATGTAATAATGTCTTCGCATCAATAATACCGTCTGGTCTGTAAGTCTTTGCATCCCAGATAGCTCGTCTAACGGCTTCTAAATCACCTGCTTGGCAAGCGTCTGAAGCGTCCTTATACTTTTCTAACCTAGCAATTTTTACCTTACCAGCTGAAAATAGTTGAGCACATTCGTTAGAAGCTTTGATACCAGCTTCATCATTATCAAAAAATAAGACTATTTCATCGTAGTCTTGAATTAAATCAAGTACTTTCTGTAAGTCTTTCTTGGCTCCAGCTGCTCCGTTTGGTAACGAAACATGAGGCCATGTGGGTAATGCAGCATAACCAGATACTGCATCAAGTTCGCCTTCATAAATTGTGAGGCGTGTACCTTTATCTGGAAATAGGTGTTGTCCGAACAACTGGTTATCGGAATTTTTACCGTCCCAGTAGAAATCTTTATCCTTTGTCTTTACCTTCGCTGCACATACTTGACCAGTCTTGGTGAAGTAATGGAAACGTAAAACATCTCCATCTTTATGTACTCGGTATTTACGACAATGTTCTTCTGTAAGTTTTCTTTTCTTTAAGGAAACAGGGGATCCTTTTAGCATAGCTACAGTGGTGGGGCGATGATGGTGGTCTGGTTCTCCTCCAGATTCATAATGGTTACATACAAAACAATAAGCATGTCCATCTGAGTATATGCTGTTACCATCGGACGAGCCACAGATGTTGCAAGGTGCGTGATAAAGGAATTCTGATTCATTTGAGCCAGCTTGTGGGGATTGCATAGTATGTACACCAAGGAAATCCGTTCTTCTCTGCCCACATCGCATAGGATGTTTTGGAGCGTTTGGATATTTTGTTTAGCGGGTTTTGGAATATAATTCTAATATCAATATTTGGATTTGCTTTCTTTACAGCTTTCATCTTCCGTCTCTGGTCTGGAGGAAAATAGCCTTTAGCTTCTAGGTAGACATCCCCAACTTTAAAATCAGGGATGTATTGTGCTTCTATAACATACTTGAGTTTGTCACGTTCGTAGGTATATTGAATACCCAGTTTATCAAACTCCTCAGCTATGTTTTCTTCTAGTTTACTTCTCATTAGAAGTCATCTTCAACTGAGCTAGGTGTACCTGCTGCCTCTACATTAGGCTCATCTGTTTTAAAACCAGTAGTAGGGCCAAACAGTTTTGCAGCATCTTCTGGTGTAAGATCACCGTCATCTACAATACCAGCTCCGCTGTTAAGACTAATAACTTGAATAGCTTTAAGCTTTAATGATGTACCAATGTCACCCGTAGGTAATACATATGGTTTCTGAAAGAAAGCTATCTTAACTTTACTTCCATTATATATAGGTGTGTCTTTGTCTGTAATCTGTGTTCCTTCGGTGTCAACAACGACAGGTATAAACTTGTCTCCATCTCTCCAACTGAACTTAACTTGGTACATTCCAGGCTGATTGTCTAGCTCCTCCCAAGGCTCTGGTTTAATAGAGACTCTCTTAGGATTCTTAGCTTTGGACTTAGCCCATTCTAATGCACCTTCCCTTTCTTCTTCAAGTTCCTTTACTATGTCAGCTTTCATGAGGACTGAGAGCTTATAGCCCCACTCCCCAGGCTTCAGTATAGCTTGGAAACCCTCTAGTAGAACGGGTTGTTTGGTAACGTGTGTTTGCATGGTTAACAGAAAAAATAGGTGGAATTGGATACTACGGACGGATCTAGAGTTCCAACAATGGGTGGTGGGTCAGATGCGTTGATGGTGGATGCGAATTTAGTAAGCCAGCAATCTTCTGTGAAGATATTGGCGTAGGTTTCTCGCACAAGTTGATTGAGTGTTGCCATGTCTCCTGCTCTGCATAGAACAGAATCTTGGATAACTGTGAATGGTTCATTGAACTGAGTAAAAGATCTGTGAAGGATCGCTGCGTCAATGGAATGAATAAAGTTTGGGGCAGTACTAGACTTATGTCGCTTAGGACAAGGGGTAAACTTACCGTTAGGTAAACGTATTGATGTACGTCCTAACAGCTGTAGCTCCATACGTTCTGTCTCGATGACATCACGTCTTTGGTTGACTACAAAACCAGATGGTGTTTCCCATTGTATATACTTAGCTCCACTTCTTATGTACTCACCTACACTTTTCTTGATCCATCTCATGACCTTCATAGGCCCTGGAACTATAGTGTCCATACTGTTATAGACAGCATTGACAATCTGTGTTAGTTCATCTTTATCTGGATCAATGTCCACTTCTCTCAACGATTCTCTTATGTACTTACGACTACTATCCTTAGTAGCATTGTATGGGATGGTCATAACCGTGCGTTTGCACACGGAACGAGTCATCCAAGGGTGCATGTAGCTAGGAAGAAACTCTTTGGCTTTCTCTGCTACAGCTTTGTACGCATCACTCGGTTTATCAGACGGAGCAACATTAACTAACTCAGCTGTACTCTTATCTCTTGCAAGTCCTGCTAGTATCTGGAGTCCAGAGCAGGTTGCATCCACAGCGACCATAAGCCCTGTAGTATCTTTGTCTTTAGCTATACAACAATGGTAGTATTCATGACAGGCAGCCATAAACTGCCAAGGTTCTTCTACATCTTCCCACTCTGGGAGATGAGTTATAGGATCTATTGCAATCCTTGTGATTAAATCTAAGTTAGCATTGACCCAAAGATGTCTCTCTTCAACTGTGCTTTTATCTAACCCGAAGGTAGTAGCAACTTGAAAAGACAACCATAACTCTGCATCATCAGTAACTTTAGACTCATCAGCAAACCTTATCAAGGACTTACCAAAGTCTGTATCTTGTGGTGTAAGAAAAGCTTGTATGGGGTAGGTTCTACCACGATAGTCAAACGACCAACATAAGTAAAACTCGTCATCTTTAAACTTTTCCGCTGCCTCTAATTGTGTTCGTGTTCTTACTGATCTCTTAAAATTAATACGATCAGCTGTGTGTGACTCTGCCATAGCTCTTCGCCATAGTAGATTCTTGTGTGCATCTTCCTCTGCATCTGGAGGACGAGGAGGCTTGAACGCTGGGGAAATTGGAATGAACTTCCCTACTACCCGTTCCTTCTCTTTTAGATACTCGGCAGTCTCTAGAACATGAGTGTTCACACGGTATTTTACCTTTTGTAGCTTGTTAATAAAAGCTAGTGGGGTATCCCCGTGTTTAATGGTGGGGTTGCCCCTTCTTGTAAGATCATGACCTTTCATCATACGATTAGTCAGATATCCACCATATATAATATTACCTTCTTCATTGTATCCCCAGTCATCTGGTTCTACTAGCATAGGCCAAGGTATACCACTGAATAATTCAGCAGTCTTAATAAGTTCGTTCCGTTTGTTGTTAAAGTCATCTGTGGCAACAACACGGTATTCGTACTTCTTCCTCCTGGATTTGCGTTTGTCTACTGTAAACCAGCCAGTTGATTCCATAACAGCAGTAAGTCCCCATCTACCTAAAGATACTTTAGTTTTAGTAGGCCATGAGTTCCATCTGATGTCACGTTCACCAAACTTTTCACTAGCTATCTTTGTCTTTTGTTTTGTACCAGTCACCTCATGAAAGTATACTCGTTCGATATAGCTCATGATGGTGGGGTGCTCACGCTTATACCAGCGGAACTTACACTCTGACTCTAATGCTCCACCACTAGTAGTCATTACGGATACAATTAAATCGGAGTTGCGATCAAAGGTAAAGACCTTATCAAATACAACCTTGAGTAGTATTGTAGCAATAGCTAAGGGTTCTAGCTCCTCAATATACTCAGCAATAGGTCTATAGAATTTACCTGCTTGCCCGTTTTTTAGTTTTGCGAAGGTGATCTCGATATGCTCCATTAAATAAGGCAACGCCTCTTTTATTGAAGCGACACCGTAAACGCTTGCGGATGCGTAAGAGCTCTCCTCCAGCTTCGTCAATGAATCGTGGAGTTTTTGTTTTCCGCAACTGATTGCTTCCTGTTCTAGCAGGAACTGTCGGTGTAGGTTTGTATGCGTCACCATAAGCTAGGAAAAGTGAGTATTCGTAATCATCGAGATGGTCTATTTGGTGCTGTGTCAAATTAGTCATCGTACATTTTACATTGTTGGTCATAGGGGAATACCTCGCAGTATTCTTCCATACTGTTGAAGCATTGCCAGTTTGGTAGGTAGAAACCTAACTCAAAGTCAGCATTGCGTTTGGTAATTAGTTGTCCCATTACTGCTAACATGAATAGAAACTTATCAAATGTTGGTGGGGCACATGGTTCAAGATGAACAAATACCTCACCTGTTGAATCATCAACATAATATCCAAGTCTATCTAGCAGTTCGGCAGTGTCACATGGATTAATCATAGTCTTTAAAAGCGGTAGATCTGAGAGATTCGTGAGTCATGAGGTGTAAATCCGCACCATTTGCAAGTAAGTTTAACATGTATTTGTTAGCTGCTTTGTGCATACGATAAGCTCTCTCTTCTATTTTACCATTGGCGAGTTCAGCTCGTACGACACATGCATATCCAACGGGTAGTCTCCAGTTTTCAGCTGCATACATCCCATCATCAATGTCAACCATAGTTAGGGCATCAGTGGCTTTCCATTTGTTAAGCTCACGTATACGGTTTGGATAAACTTTCTTCATGTTCTGTCTGGGGTTGTTCTATCTAAAGGGCGGGCTGGATTATCTTTACCATCTACCACTAAAATAGATGATAAGGTAAGGAAGATACAGGCTATTAGGACTCCAAATGTAGGATATGTCCATTCGGGGTAGTCTGGTTTCAATCTAAATCTTTCTCCATTGTAAGGTTTCTGAGTTGGTGTACCTCAATCTTGAACTCTTCGTCTGCAGCTGGTCTGTCCATGACACGTGTGAGTCTACATAATAGTGACTCTTTACTGTCAAATACACCTAGTATCATAGATTCCAGGCTGTAAGGACTGACACGTATAAGTGTGAATACCAGAGGGTCATCGGCAACGTCAAAGGTCTTGATGTACTTGTCCGTTGTTTTGTTGGTGTTGATGTTAATGGTGTTAGCCATGTGATGAAAGCCAGTTAAGTGAACGTTGCATAGTGTATGGGTCATCACCAAACTTACCAAAGGCTACGTTGCAGGAGTCGCAGATGTAGCCTCTGAATCTATCGTTGGTGTGATCATGGTCTAGAACCCATTTAGTAGTATGCCTACCACATGATGGGCAATCTCCAGGCGATGATGGTGGTGGGTTTTGTCTACGTAGTCTACGTCTAATTGTAGCTAGAGAGTTTGAACAGGTCTTGCACGTATTCTTACGACCTGCACCCACAGTGCTGAACAGTGGGAAGTCCTCTAAGATTTTGACCTCCCCGCACTCTTTACATTGTTTAGTAGCTGGGCTCATTGAAGTAATCGGTGTAGATTACAGAGTCAGATACATGACCTAAGCCTGCTTCATCTAGTATGTCATAGATGTCACGTACTTGGTCAATCTCGAAGTATACCTTGACGGCATTGTTACCAGCTGGTGAATAGTTGTAACCACCCTCTAAAAGAGAGGGGGCTACACTACTGTCAAATGTTACAGTCATTGAGTTAGTTGTGAGCATAGGTAGTTTTGAACTTAGCCCATTTCTTGCTAAGACTGGGCGATTTGATTTGCTTACAAACAATACCTTTAGCTTTACAGTTCTTGTTGAACCAGAAGCCAAGGCTCATGTTTGGTTGTGCTAGTAAGTTGGCACATGCTCTACGAGATACATTGAAGTACTCATAAACATCGCCAGATAATAGCTCCACTTTGGCATAGCCTGTTAATGGGTTAACGTCTATGTTAGAAACTACAGTGGAGGTGCGTTCTTGTGGTTGCATAACGATCTAGTGTAAGTGAACAGTAGAGGGTGAGACCCTCATCCAATATTGTAGTCAATACTGGAGGAGAGTGTCAAGCTGTTTGATACGATTCAGGGGAATTGTTGCGGTTTGCGGACATATGGTATTGCCTAGGCATTTAAGTCTGTCCACCCTACGGGATAGCCCATCATCTCCTCTACGAAGCATGGGTTGAGATGCATAGGTTCGCCATTCGGGATCGAGTCTGATTCCTGTATCACTCCAGTCAAGTAGCCCTGTTTCGCCCATCGTAAGCTGCTCTTGCTGCCCTTGACTCCTATGCCCTTCCACTCGCTGGCTCTGGGTGTTGGTAATAGCGTCAACTTGTCTTGTATGTTGAGGCTGTGACTCGTACCATTGGACGACAGTCTCCGTCCGTTCTGCGTGATTGTGGCATTTGGGTGTGCGATGGTATCTTGGGTCGTTGGCGTAGGCAATAATCCAGATACGTTTGCGGAGATGGCTGGCTCCCACATCAGATGCTGATACAATACTCCACTCAGCATCATACCCTGCTTGGGCAATTTGGTAGAGGACTTCTTGGAAAGTCGCCCCGTTGTTGTGAGAGATGAGATTTGCAACGTTTTCAAACAAGATGAATCTAGGTCGAACTTGCCTAGCAATATCAAGTATCTTGTAGAACAAGCCACTTCTAGTGCCAGAGCCAAGCCCTGCTTGTTTACCTGCGGAGCTGAGGTCTTGGCATGGGAAGCCAGCTGTGATGAGGTCGTACTCACCGAATTTGAATGATGTGTCGAATGTGTTGATGTCATCATGAATAGGTACAAGTGGGAAGTTTTTGCGAAGGACTTGCTGGCAGTATGCGTTGTTCTCAACGAACTGCGTAGTAGTGAAGCCTCCTAGCATGTGACCTGCGTAGGCAAAGCCACCAATGCCACTGAATAGGTCAAGTACTCTCATACGTGTGGATGTTTGGGGCGTAGTTTCTTCATTTCGATGTAAGCCATCTTTTGATAGAAGATCTGTCTGCGTTTGGCTTCTTCAGGAGAGAGCTGTTGCATAGCTTGTGTTTCTTTGAGTGTTGGGCGTTTGCGTTTCATGATAGTGGTGTGTGTGTTGGCGGTGAGGTGGCTGTATCTTACATTACTCACTCATTAATGATAACAATAATAACCTAGTCAACCAAGTGATTAGCTGTAAATACGTTTATGAGTAACCCATGTGATTGCCTGTATCTGTGCTGCACAATAGTCGCAGCCTAGCTCTTCGTTGATGAAGCAACAAGCATCACGATAGTCTTGTTTGATCTGAGCACGTAGCTTTTTGCCAATGTGCGGTGTTTTGTGTGTTGGTACACGTAAGCCAAGCCATACGCTGTAAGCATGCCCATCTATACACACATCGTCAAGCTCTGGGCGAATGATGCAGTTATAGAACTCCATACGCTTAGGGCCTGTGAGTATCTGATGAGGCATCATCGCTGGTAGTGCCAGCATGGTGACTGCCATCTTTTTGTTTGGGTCAAAGGTACACACCTTGGTTCTGAGCAAGTCTTTGCTAGTACCATGTGCCCTAAAGACCTTACATAGTGCCTCAGCATCTATGATGTTACGAGACCACTCATTGTTAGGTGAGAGTGCTGCAATGATGCCTGTGACAGTGTATGGAGATAGACCATACTTGCCAGCAATGCGTGATGCAATGCGGTCTGCAGATTGATACCAGTCAGAGCCTAGCTCAACTTCTTGCGAAGTAGCTAGTGTGAACTTAGCGACAATCTCACGTGCATTGTGTGATAGTTGTGCGTATGACATTGGTTTGGTTTGGGTGGTTGCAGGCTTGGCGATTTGAACGCCTGCTTACATTGTACTGGTTAGGTATGGGAAAGGAGAAGAGTATAAATACTCAGCGTCAACAATCGTTAGTGAGCGGTAGTAGAGGCAACCCCGAATGGAGCCTGCAAGAAGTCAGCGCATGACAGCTCATTGTGAAGTGTTCCCACTTACAAGGCTAGTTGGCTAGCATCGTGCCAGCAACTGACGTTAGTTAATGTTTGCGTGTGATTCGTTAATACATGTGGACTCGATGATAGTGGGTAGGCACTACGATTCCTTGTATTAACTGTTAATTGCTAGCCTTGTTGCTATCTAGCCCAGAGCTGTCGGTTTGCGCTCCCCTCCGTTTACGTAAGCCCTACCGCTTACTTCATTACAGTCCCCGCATTGATGCTGTCGTTGCTCTAGTCTTACCTTAGTCAGTGCTATGCATTGGGTCACATTAGCAGGTAACGCATATCGTTGATTGATGCTGTTCTAACCTTATAAGGGTTAGTCCCCGTAACTTGTTTTATTTAGTGTGTTTCGTCTCTTTATATTAGAGGTAGTAATAAAAGCATAAAATTTGAAATTCATTTGTATATATCTATAATAACATGTATTTCTCATTTGTACCGTCTACCTGATAAATATGTTTATATCAAGACATTGTATCATCCTTGAAATATATACTTGACATGAGACGCAAGCCTATATGATTGTGGTAGTACATGTGTACTAGTACAGCTGAGAATTTAAAAAGAGACAGGATACCATAAAATCAGGAAAAGTCAAGAAATCTTTATATTTGTTTAACATTTGTTAATAATCTATCTATAACTAATATATCAGCTCTTATATATAAGTCATCCTTATATGTATATATACTCATCAGGGAATTACAGATCTCATGAGACTCATGATGATATCCGTCAAGTCCCCGCAATATATTGAAACATCCACTACATATAGTTTGAGTCTCGTGAGTCTCCCCGCATATAGTGCAAGGTACTTGTTACATATTGAAATAATCTTGTGGGGGATCGCTGTCATTGTGGCAAGTACGGATAACCGAACACAAAGACCCGCCTTGGGGGGCAGCCGACAATCGCTCAGTGGTAATACCCTGCAGAAAATTATGCCAAAATTTAGAGTCCCGCAATGCTACCCACGTTATATACGAGATAGGAGCAGCTACCCTAAGTATTAGTAAGAGTAATAATAGTTTTTTCATAAATATATCGTGCAACTTACCACGATTAGTAGAGAGGAGTAGACGAATCTACCCCTCTGACCGCTGTTTCCACCCACGAGGAGCACCACTTCCCCGTGTGTTATGGTGGGGTTGGTCACATCCATGAGTGTGAGTGGCTTTTAGTAGACCCTCTGGCTTGTTTCTTTTGATCCAGAGACATACCTAAAACTATATAGTTTGTCTCACACTCAGGGTCATCCATCCAAGCTTCTAGATGGTCTATCCATTCTTCTCTTCTTCTGTCTTTTATCTGTTCTTCCGCTGACAGTGCTAAGGCATCTGTATACCATTTAACGCCTTGGGCGAGGGCATCAATTCTGTCATCGTGTCTAACAGCTCCTTTTTCTCGGCACATTCTGGAGATTTGGTGACCAAGCATATATTGGAATCTATTTTCAGTCGCCTCATCTGCATTACTTTTATAATCCCACGCAATGACGGCAGGATCCACAACAAGCCTATGCTGATTAAAGACAGGTTCAAGACTATCAATAATCCGATCTTCTTTCCTAACATTTGCTCTAGTTTCCTCTATGTTTATGTATGTTTTTGTCGTTTGACAGTGTTTTTTAAATAGCTCTGATACAATACCATCGCCAAAGTTACTCTCGATGAGCAGCGTACTCGCACCATATTTTCTACACCTTTTTAATATGTCTAATAATGTCTTATCTGAGTAACCGTCTTTTGATGCATACATTTCATGCAAGTACATAATACCATTACGTTGAGATAAGAAACATGCGACTGTTTCATCGGCTCCACGCCCAGATGGATCGACACTACAAATAGTTTCACTGTATTCTTCCCAGTTACCTTGTATCTGCATAGGTTTATAGTAGTAGTCCCCTGGAAGTCCTACACAAGGTAAGTCTTTTATCACATTGTCTGGGTCTGAGCACCATATTATATTTTCTGGGGCATGTGTTGGGTTTACAGGGTTTACTATAAGGTCTGCAAACTTTAATGGAAACTTTTCTGCATCAGATAGGCTAGTATCTAGCATAAACTGCAACATAAAGTTACTACGTCCCATAGATGACTCTCTTTCAAGCAGATCTGCCTCTTTAAAGCGTGTGTCGGTAGGTTCCCAGGTCAATTCATCATGCTCTAGGTCTTCGACCAGCTGAGGGGCTAATAAGCCATCATACATGGCAATCTTGCGGGGATATCTAGCTGGCCATACAAATGGTCGATAGCTACGCTCCCTTAACTTGTTATATACGGTGAATGTTGTTTGAGGAGTGCCAAGAAACATAATACGAGAGTCACGTTTAGGAGTAAGAATAGACTCACATTCAGTAACAAGCTGTAAAAGTTTTTCACGTTGTAGCTCCGTCATACTATTATTTGGTACTTCTACGTCATCGAGC
>Ga0181406_1000467_pt1 | contig 15274 bp, 19 predicted proteins | sample 29SPOviralmetaG_FD_130135 | JGI IMG/M metagenome (GOLD analysis project Ga0181406, IMG submission 130135) | Marine viral communities from the oligotrophic San Pedro Time Series (SPOT) site, San Pedro Channel, CA, USA - 29 SPOT_SRF_2011-12-20 | ecosystem: Environmental > Aquatic > Marine > Strait... | reverse complement strand
TGACATGCTCCAGTTATATGATAAAAAATACGTAGAGGCAGTCAAAGGTTTCTCAATTGAACAAATGGGAAGACGAAGACGGGATGAATACCAAGCAGGTGTTCCTCGAATAGGAAAACAATAAGGAGAAAACTATGGCCATAACGCAAGCAATTTGTAATTCATTTAAAAAAGAACTTTTAGATGGAGACATGAGTTTTAAACAAACTGGTGGTGATACGTTCAAAATAGCTCTTTACTCTTCAACAGCAACTCTAAACTCAGCAACAGTTGGTTATACTTCTTCATCTGAAGTAGGAAACAGCGGACAATACGCGGCTGGCGGTGGAGCTCTTGTTAATCTGGGAACATCAATGACTGCAGGAGTAGCGAGATGCGACTTCGCAGACAGATCTTTTACTGGAGTAACATTAACAGCTAGAGGTGCTTTAATTTATAACACAACAATGGGAGCAGGCAGTGGAACTACTGATGCAGTTTGTGTTTTAGATTTTGGAGCAGATAAAACAGCTACTTCAGGAACTTTCACAATTCAGTTTCCAGCGCCAACGTCAACAGCAGCGATATTAAGAATATCGGGCTAATAGGAGGTAAACTCCTATGGCGAGTAAAATTTATACAGTAACCGTTGCAACCGGTAGTTCATACGGCGGTGGTACAGGCAATGTATATTTCTTAGACGGCGTTCGAAATGCGACTGGGCCAGGTACAGTAGATTGGGTTGCGGGTGCAACAATTCGTTTTGATCAAAACGAATCAACAAATAATAATCACCCTTTAATTTTTTCAACCAACACAAGTACATCCGGAATAATTTCTGCGAACGTAACTTATTATCTTGATGGAGCTAGTAATCAAGCTAACTACACTAACACAGCTACATTTAATTCAGCAACCACTCGATACGTTGAAATAACACCATCGAGTCAAACAGATTTTTATTATCTATGTTATGTGCATGGTATAGGTATGGGTGGAGTCATGAACATGACTCAAGATACTTGGAGTGCATTAGCATGGAACGATGGTCAATGGGGCGATCAAGATAATATAACCTTACAACTTTCTGGTTTTCCTTTACCAATGGCTTTAGGTGATGAAGCATCTACTCCTGACACAGGATGGAGTTCTCACTCATGGGGAGACAACTCATGGGGTAATAATTTAAATTATATTTTTCCAACAGGTCAACTTTTAACTTCAAATTTAGGAACTTTAGATGCTGTCTTTCCTAGTTCTGGATGGGGCGGAGAGTCTTGGAGTGAAGGTCAATGGGGATCAGTTGGTACAGGAAACCAAGTAGTAACTGGATTTGCTTTAACTGCAAACTTAGGTTCTGTAGAACAAACATCAAGCACTGGTTGGGGTAGAAATACTTGGGGATCAAAAGTATGGAATGGGTTTGCAGATGTCATTCTTACAGGTCAAGAAATGGCCATGTCTTTTGATAATAATCTTTTAATTAATACAGAAATTAATGGTGGTTGGGGTGGATTAACTTGGGGCGCTACTGGTTGGGGTGCATTTGGAAATGCTTTTGTTTCAGGCGTTAGTGCTACATTAACCACTGGAACTCCTACAATTGATAATGAAATTAACACTGGTTGGGGATCTGACGGCTGGGGTGTTGAAGGATGGGGAGAATCTATTCAAGTAGTTAATGTTACTGGTCAAACCATGACAGCTTTCGAAGGATCTGGTGGTATTTCGTTTGATGGTGATTCTAATTTAACTCTTACTGGAAACCCTTTAAGTGCAGTATTAGGTCAAGAAGAAATAAGTGTTAAAGTTGGTCCAATCTTAACTGGTTTACCAATGGGTATTACTTTAGGTTTTGATCAAGCAGTTATTCCTGCATCAGGATTTGCAATGACTGCTGCTTTAGGAACAGCAATTGGAGACAATATTACATTTGCAGAAGTTTCTGCTAAATCTAAATCAACATGGGGTAATTCTAATTGGGGATTCGGAGTTTATGGTAATCAACCAATAACTACTTTAGCAATGGCTATGTCAGAAAACTTCTCTGGCGTTGATCCTGCACCAGATGCAGAAGTTACTGGTCAAGCAATGGCTATGAATTTATCACCAATAAGTAATTTTGATATTAGAGGTGATGCAAATATAGCTCCATTAGCAGCTATGGGTTGGAGCGATGGAACTTGGAGTGAATCTACTTGGGGTGATGGTTTATATCGACCAGATACTGATGATATTTTCCCAATGACTATGTCATTAGGAACAGCTACTTTAGATGCAAATACCATACCTACTATTACAGGATTAACTAACTTATTTACTGCGGTTGGAAATGTTACAGAAATAAGTGGAGATGCAAATGTAATACCAACAGGATTTGGGTTGACATTTAGCTTGGGAACAGCTACAAATGTACTGATTTGGAACGAAGTTAATACTGGCACAGCACCAGTTGACCCTCCAGGATGGCAGGAAGTTTCAACTAACGCTGCATAATTATAGTTTGACACTATATAAATTATTTAATAAAATAAGAAAATCGGAGAATAAATTATGGCAAACTCTACATCAGCTAGTTTAAAACTTACAGTTCAAGCAACTGGGGAAAACTCAGGAACTTGGGGACAGATCACAAATACAAACTTATTAATCTTAGAACAAGCAATCGGTGGTTATGATGCAGTTGGCGTTACGTCAGGTGCTACTTTAACTTTTTCAAACGGTGCTTTATCAAATGGTAAAAACCAAGTATTAAAATTAACCGGTACAATCGGAGGAGCAGTTAACGTTGTTATTCCTGATTCTATTGAAAAAACTTTTGTAGTAGATAATGCTACTTCTGGTGCTTACGCAGTAACGTTCAAAACTACTTCAGGAACTGGAGTAACTTGGGCGGCAGCTGACAAAGGCACTAAAATGATTTATTCAGATGGAACTAACGTTGTTGATACAGCGTTTACAGATTTATCATCTGATTTTTCACCACAACTTTCAGCAGACCTAGATGCAAATGGTAAGAACATTACTATTGATACTTCAACAGGTATTATTGATGAAAACGGTAATCAACAAATTACTTTTTCAACAACTGGTTCTGCAGTTAATGAATTTACAGTAGCTAACGCAGCAACTTCTAACCCACCAGCATTATCAGTAACGGGTGGAGACACAAACATTGATATGAACCTTACACCAAAAGGAGTTGGTAGAGTAACTTTTAATGGTCAAGGTAAAATTCAAAGTGTTGCTGAAAAAGTTACAACTGAAGCAACCGCTGCTACAGGAACAGTCAACTATGATGTTCTTACACAAGCAGTTTGGAATTTTTCATCTGATGCAGGAGCTAACTGGACTCTAAATATTAGAGGAAGTGGTTCAGCATCTTTAGATTCAATCATGGACACAGGTGAATCAATCACTATAGCTCACATTGTTAAACAAGGCTCAACTCCTTATTACAACAGTGCAGTTACTATTGATGGTTCGTCAATAACTCCAGAATGGCAAGGTGGAGCTGCACCAAGTGCAGGTAACGCTAGTTCATTAGATGTTTATTCATACACTATTATTAAAACTGGTTCAGCTACGTTCACAGCGTTAGCTTCTCAAACACAGTTTGCGTAATAAAATAGGAGGAGAAAGATTATGCCAATATTAGCAAGTATCGGAGCAGGATCCGCAAGAGGATTAGGTTTTTCAGCCGGAGGAGCAACACTTGAAGTAGATTATTTAGTTGTTGCTGGAGGAGGCGCTGGAGATTATTGGCCTGGCGGCGGAGCAGGCGGAGGAGGTTTTCGTACCTCTTACCCAGGCGGTACTAAATTGGAAATTAAAAAAGGAGCAGCCGTTACTGTAGGTAATGGAGCAACAGGTGGTACATCAGGAGTTAGAGGAGCAGCTTCTACAATTGGAGATTTTATATCTGATGGTGGTGGCGGCGGAGGCCCTACTAATGATCCATCTATTGCAGCATCACTTGCAGGTTCACCTATTTGGGTAGCTGATGGAGGATCAGGTGGTGGAGGAAACCATATGGGTGATTCAACCCAAAAACCAAATACAGTAGCTCCATATTGGGGCTTAGGAAATACTCCAGGTGGCTTTAGTCCATCCGAAGGAAATTATGGATCTGCACCTTTAGATTCACCAGGACCAAATAACCACGAAGGATCAGGTGGCGGTGGAGCAGGAGCTGTTGGAAATAGAGCATCTCACCAAGGACCAGGAGGTCCAGGAGGAGATGGGGCAGCGAATTCAATTACAGGTTCATCAGTAACCTACGCTGGAGGCGGCGGAGGTGGAGTTTATTCATCAGGTAGATCGGGAGGATCAGGCGGACCTGGAGGCGGCGGAAATGGCGGCCCAAGAGGAGCAGGCGGATCAGCAGGAACAAACGGACTCGGCGGTGGCGGAGGCGGAGGTTCAGACCCAACTGTTACTGGAGGATCTGGCGGAAACGGAGTAGTTTACATTAGAGTACCTTCTGCAGATGCACCAGCTAGTTTATCAGTAGCACCAGGAACAAATTCAGTATCAACTTTACCTCCAGGGGATAAGTTGTGTACATTTACAGTATCGGGGACAATAGATTTTTAATGAAACATGCAGCTAAAATAAATTTAGGTGGTCTAGTTATAGACGTAATTACAATAGGTGATGACGTATCTAATGTAGAAAGTTATTGCGCTAATACTTTTGGCGGAACATGGGTAGAAGCTTATACTAACGGCACTAGAAAACAAATGCCTTCTATAGGTTGTACCTATAATGGAGAAAACCAAGTTTTTATTTTACCTCAACCATACTCTGATTTTGTACTTAACTCTGATTTTGATTGGGAAGCTCCTAATGGAATGCCTGAGCCAACAGGAGATACACAATTAGCATACCCTAATCCAATTGATCCAGCAAATCCTAACATTTATACTGACGTTACTTGGAACTCAACAGATTTAAAATGGCAAGCAACACAAGATTGCACTACTAACGACACTGTTCAATGGAACGGTTCTGAGTGGATCGTTGTTTAATCTTTACATTTATTAATTTTTTGATATAGTTTTGACTGAAAGGTCAGAAATGAGAAGTCAAAAATTTTTATTTTATTATTTTCAATCAATAGTCCCACTTCATTTTTGTGATGATATTGTTAAATTAGCCGCATCAAAAAACTCTAAAGAAGGAGATATTTTTGGCACTGATCAGAGCATGGTAAATTTTACCGTATTTAAAAATAGAAATAAAAAGAAATTACAAAAAACTAGAAATTCTAAAATAACGTGGCTAGATGAATTATGGATTCATTTAGAACTAGAAAGTATTATAGAACAAGCTAATCAAAGAGCTGATTGGCAACTACAATGGGATCGAAGAGAAGCAGCTCAATTTACTGAATATGCATTAAATCAACATTACGATTGGCATAATGATGCATGGATAGAACCTTATAGTAAAGAAGGTGTATTAAGAGGTTCTAATAGAAAATTATCAATGACTCTTAACTTATCTGACCCTAAAGATTATACAGGTGGAGAATTAGAATTTATGAACATTACAAATAATGGTAAAATAAAAAAATGGAAATGCACAGAAATATTACCTAAAGGTTCTGTTTGTGTTTTTCCTTCAACAATTTGGCATAGAGTAACGCCAGTAACTAAAGGAAAAAGATTAAGTTTGGTAAAATGGGTGTCAGGCAATCCTCTACAATAATATGAAAGAATTTAATAAAAAAAATTATGTTATTATAAAATCTGCTATAAGTGAAGAAACAGCAGATGTTGCAAAAGATTATTTTGCTTTAAAAGCACAAATTTTAGATACCTTTAAAAAAAATAGGTATATCTCACCTTTTAATAAAGATCATGGATTATTTGGTGACCATCAAGTTAATAAAGGTTTTTGTTCTTATGGAGATCCTTTGTCCGATAGTTTAACAACAAAATTAAAACCTATCTTTGAAAAAAATACTGGTCTTAAATTAAATGAAAACTATTCATACATGAGGATATATTTAAAAGGTGAAGAATTGACGAGACATAAAGATAGAGACAGCTGCGAGATATCCGGTACACTTTGTATTGACGATAATGATTGGCCTATTTATTTAGAACCAGATAAGAAAAAAGGAAAGATTACAAATACTGGTTATATCCCTGGATTTACAGACGGTAAAGCGGTGCATTTAAAAAAGGGCGATTTAATGATTTATAGAGGATGTGATTTAGAACATTGGAGAAATCCCAATCCTTTTGATAAACATTTTCAAATTTTTGTTCATTACAATAATTTAAAAACAACAGATAAAAAATATGATGATAGACCTCACATGGGTTTACCTAATACCTTTCAAGGAGGAATATGGAAGTAACTCAGTTTTTTCCTGAAGTAGTTGGATCTATAAGAATAAAATTAAATCCTGAACAACTTAAAACGGTTAAAACTCTTTCTAAACATTTAGAGTATCAACCTATGTATCCAGATGCTGCGACGGATAAAAAAGAAAAAAATTCCAGTAAGGGAGAAACAAGTAAACTTATAAAATGTTTAGATCATCCTAAGCTACCTAATTTTAGAGAAACACTAAATCAAGGTCTACATCAATTTACCAAAGATACTATGCAGTGGAATACTGGAGCTATGATAGTAAACTCGTGGTTTAATAAAATAAAACCTAATCAAGATACTGAAATTATACGTCAAAGAAATTCTATTATCACTATAGTTATGTTTTTTGAATATGAAAAAGGACAACCTTATTTTATTTTTGAAAAAGATGTAAAAGGTTTTGAGCCAAACATTCATACGTATAATGCATTTAATGCTTTTAAAGGAGCGTTGATTCCAGAAGCAGGCACTATTTATTTTATTCCAAGTCACCTTAATTTTAAATTTAGCTTAAACAAATCTAAAAAAATACACAATCATATAATGTGTAGTGCAATGCCTGTGGGAGTTATGGGAGCGGATACTTCTACATTAGCTTTAAATGTAAACAGGGATCAAGACACGTATAAAAAAATAATTAAATAAAGGAAAATTATGACAGAAGAAGATAAATTACGAGATATTCTTAAAATATCACATGCAAAACAAGAGGAGTATATGGCAAAATATGAAAACTTACATCTTTTGTTTAAAAGTGAAAAAGGAATGAATGGTTATTTAAAAGAACAAATATCAATTTTAGAGTTTGCAATTTCTGAATTAAATAAATTAAATGAAAGTTATATTAAAGAGATTGGTAAACTAAAACAAAAACTCAGAATTAAAGTTGATAGCGATATTTAAAAATTATTTAGATGAAGTTATGTATGCTACGCCTTATCAACAACAAACACAGTTGTGGGACATACAAGGTATAATAAAAAATAAATCTAATCAATCTTTTAAATTTGATTTAAGGCCTTTAAATAAAAATTTTTCTAAAGGTGGTTCATTTAAAACCAAGGCAGATAAAATGGTTTTTGAAGACAGTAAAAGTTTTATACTTATAGATGTCAAAGAATTACATGACAAATTAAGAAAAACTACTGATAGAGTTATACAGTTAAATGATTTATTAAAAGAGTTAGAATGGAACGTAATTATAAAAAAATAAAAGTAATTAAAAATTTAGTTAAACCTAAATTTTTTAAACCTATAAGTGAGTACATATCAGGTTCATATTTTCCTTGGTTTTTAAATAAAGGTATTAATGACGCTGAAGGCAAAGATGAAAAACATTTTCAATTTACTCATACTTTTATAAAAAATGGAGGAATAGTAAATACACCTCAGCAACATATGAGTGTTATTGAACCCATCCTATCTGCTTTGGATGTAAATGAAGTATTGAGATGTAAATTAAATTTAACAACCAGAACAGCTGAACCCATTACACATGGATTACATGTAGATGGAATAAAAGGATCTACATATACAGCAGTGTTTTATTTGAATACTAATAATGGAGCAACAGTATTCGAAGATGGTAAAAAATATCAGAGTATAGCTAACCAAGCTGTAATATTTGATCCTGACTTAAAACACAGCGGAATAAGTTGTACTGATGAAAAAGTAAGACTTGTTTTAAACGTAAATTATAAATAATGAATTTTGATATATTTCCCACAAAAATTTATGTAGGTAACATAGATGCTCAAAAAATTAAAATTAAAGAAAAGAAAATCTTTAACAAATGGAATAACGTAGCTACTAGTCATTCTACAAATACTTTAGATAACACTATTGAAAAAGAATCTTTAAATTATTTACTTAAAACAATAACTACTTTATTAAACGAGGTAATACATAAACCCTATCAGATTAATCTAACTAATATATGGAAAAACTATTATAAAAACAAAGATTTTCAAGAAACACATATTCACCCCAGATCAAATTTTTCTTTTATAATTTATGAAAAGATAAAAGAATCAAAAACTAAATTTTACGCTCCCAATCATTTGTTAATTCAATCTATATTTGATGAACCCAGTTTATACCCACAAATTTTTAAGCCTAATTTAACTAAAAATCAGATCATTATATTTCCTAGCTTCTTAGAACATGGCGTAGAACAGCATAATAATTCTATTAGTATTGCAGGTAACTTTAATTTTAGCTATAATTAAGGCTATTAAATTTTAAAAAACCATATATTATAGATTTATGGCACTTAAAAAAGTCAAATTTGCAGCAGGTTTTAATAAACAAAGTGTACCTTCCGCCCTTCCAGGTCAATGGGTAGATGGAGATTTTGTTCGTTTTAGATATACAGCCCCAGAAAAAATAGGGGGTTGGGAACAACTAACCGTAGCTGAAGAAACTTTACCTGGACCAGCTAGAGCTCAATTAGCTTTTACTAGTCTTCAAGGAGAAAGATATACGGCTATCGGAACTTCTCAAGGTTTGTTTTTGTATTATGACGAAGCTTTTTATGACATTACTCCTTTAGAGGCACAACTATCAGGAACAGCTACCTTTGATACAGTCCAAGGATCTGCAGATGTAGTTGTTAATTTAACGTCACATGGATTATCTAATGGACGATATATTGTCTTTGATACTATGTCAGTTACTCCTAATGGATTTACAGCAGCCTCAACATTTACCAATAATGCTTTTGAAGTAAGAGACGTAACAACTCATACTTTTAAAATCACAGCCCCTACAGTAGCAGTTAATCCAGGAGGAGGTGGCACTGGATCAGCAACTGTACAACCTTATGTTATTGTAGGACCAACTTTTCAAACAGCTGGTTATGGGTGGAGTACATATCTCTGGGGTGATTCTACATGGGGAACAGCACGAACAGTTAGTAATGTAATATTAGATCCAGGTAATTGGTCTTTAGATAATTTTGGAGAAGTATTAGTTGCTACTATTCATGACGGTAAAACTTTTACTTGGGACGCAGGAACCACTAATCCTAGATCAATAAGAGCTTCAACCTCTACATCAGGATTTTCTACTTCCGCTAATCCAACTGCCAGCAGATTTACATTGGTTTCAGATAGAGACAGACATTTATTTCATTTTGGAACTGAAACAACTATTGGAAACAGCGCGACTCAAGACCCTATGTTTGTAAGATTTTCTAATCAAGAAGATTTAAATACCTATACTCCAAAAGCAACAAACACCGCTGGAACATTTAGGTTAGATACAGGAAATAAAATTGTTTCTGCTATTCAAGGTAAAGATTATGTTTTTGTATTAACCGATTCAGCAGCTTACGTAATTCAATTTGTTGGACCTCCATTTACTTTTTCAGTGAGACAAGTAGGAACTCATTGTGGATGTATTGCACAACACGCAGCTACCTATGTTAATGGTGCTGTTTATTGGATGTCTGGTGAAGGTGGATTTTTTATGTACGATGGTACTGTAAAAGCTTTGCCTTGTCTTGTAGAAGATTTTGTATTTACAACACGAAATGGAGACTTGGGAATTAATTATAATGCAGCGGCTACAGTTTATTCTGCCCCTAATTCTTTATATACTGAAGTTAATTGGTTTTATCCTAAAGCAGGATCGGAACAAATAGATCGATGTGTAACCTATAACTATCAAGAAAACTGTTGGACTACTAGTTCATTAGCTCGATCTACCTATCAAGATCAAGGAGTCTTTAATGTGCCCTACGCTACTGAATACAATGTTACAACTACTCCAGTAACTCATTTAATTAATGGTGTTACCAATAAATATGGAACATCAATATATTACGCTCATGAAGTAGGAACAGACCAAGTAAACAGTTCAGGCACAACAGCGATTGCAGCATTTATTAGATCAGGGGATTTTGATATAGACGACGGAGAATTATTTATGTCTATGAGAAGATTTATGCCTGACTATAAATTTTTAGTAGGTGATTCAAAAGTAACTTTATTTATTTCTGATTTTCCTTCTGATATTCAAACAGGGTCACCACTCGGACCCTTTACAATAACCAGCACTACTGATAAAGTAGACACTAGAGCGAGAGGAAGATTACTATCATTAAAAGTTGAAAACGATGCTGCAGGACAAACGTGGCGTTATGGTAGTTTTAGAATGGATGCTCAACCAGACGGGAGAAGATAATGACTAAAAGATTAAATATTAAAAAAGCTATTAAGAAACCAGGCTCTTTAAGAAAAGCTTTAAACATTAAAAAAGGTGAAAAAATTCCTTTAGATAAATTAAATAAGGCAGCTAAGGCAAAAGGTAAATTAGGCCAACGAGCTCGTTTTGCTAAAACTTTAAGAAAAATAAATAGAGCGTAATGGCTAAGTTAACTAACTATATACCTGAACCTAAACAAGAATATGAAGTAGAAAACCAAAGACAAATTATTGAGTCTATGACAACTATGAAACAACAATTAAATTTTTCTTTTCAAGAAGATTTAAAAAATGAACAGGATGCATTTAATTATTTTTTATCATGACAATACAATATAAAAATCAAGGTTTTAAACAATCGGATACAGCCAAAGCTACAGTGCTTACGTGTCCTACTACTGCAGCAATTATAGTTAAAAGTGTTTATTGTGTTAATAACGATGCATCATCATCTATTTTAATAAATATGAATTTTGTTGATTTTTCTGATTCTAATACTGAGTATGAGTTTTTTCGAGATGATGTGGCTGCTAAGTCGCAAGTAAATGCTTCACCTCAAGGCTTGAATTTAGAAGGAGGGGATGCTATAACTGTACAAGCAGCGACAGGAAGTAATAAAATACAAGGCCTAATAAGTTATGCTTTAATAAACAGAGAGAATGAAAACGGATAATATAATAAAGATAGATTGCACTACAATAACTACGTGGCGTAATACTAAAACAAACGAAGTGTTTAAAAAGAAAGTAGAAGGGGAAGATATAGTACAAGATGTTACTGTGCAAGTTTCTCCGAAAGGTTTAGACATGATACAGAAAACAATGAAAAATGATAACAAACCAAAACCCTAAAGGCGGCACTGAGTTACAATTAGAATTTTTAACTAAGTACGTCAAAAAAGAATTGTTAGATCAAGTACAAATCTGTACTAGTGTTCCCGGTAAAGTTCCTATTGATCCAAATAAAATAAATATACTTTGGCAAAAAAATTCTTACGATCAACCTAATTTACATCCTTGGTTTAAAAATAAAGCTAATCATCACAAGTACGATTGGTATGTATTTAATTCACATTGGAATTATGAAAAATTTAGAATGATGTTTGGTCTACCTTGTCACAAATGTTTAGTTATTAAAAATGGAATAGAAAAAATAGGAAAAGCTAAACCTTATGAACAAAATAAACCTATAAAAATTATTCATCAAAATACTCCTTGGCGAGGACTAAGTGTATTATTAGGCGCAATGCAATTAGTTAAAAATCCTTTAATTAGTTTAGATGTATATTCATCTACAGAAATATATGGAAAACAATTTTATGAACAGAATGATCATAATTATACCGCTCTTTATAAACAAGCTAAAGAATTACCTAATGTAAATTATATTGGTTATAAACCAAATGAATACATTAGAGAAAATATACATAACTATAATATGTATGTGTACCCAAGTATTTTTGAAGAAACGTCTTGTATATCTTTATTAGAATCTATGGCTGCAGGTCTTTATTGTATTACCACTAATTACGGAGCTTTGTTTGAAACAGGTGCAGAGTTTCCAATGTATATACCTTATGATATTAATTATAGAAATTTAGCTGAAAAGTTTGCTTATGGTATTGAAGCAGCTGCAGCTACTTTACATGAACCATCTATTCAAGAACATTTAAAAGATCAATCTAAATATGTAAATACCTATTACAACTGGCACAAGCAATCTACGTCTTGGGCTCGATTTTTACAAGGAGCAATTAATGCAAAAAAGTAATACGCCTTCGGGCAAAAACAATGAACCCATCTGGTTTAATGAAACAACTTCGAGCAAAACAATAGCTCATAACGAAGATACTTATCAAACTATAAAAACAAATAAAGTAGAGTCAGAAGTTACAGAAATAAATATAGGGAATGTCTCGCCCTATAAAATTATGGTATGTACACCCTGTCATAGTGAAGTCACTATGCATTACACTCAAGCTGTTTTAAAATTTCAACAAGCTTGTATGAGAAGAAATATAATAGTGAGTTTTACATTATTAAAATCTTCTTTAGTTACACAGGGTAGAAATTTATGTGTAGCTAGTATGTTAAATCATGAAGACAATTATACTCATTTATTGTTTATAGATTCTGATATTGATTTTAACGCAGCCACAATATTTAAAATGTTAGAAAAAGATAAAGATATTATCGGTGTACCCTATCCAATGAAAACATTAAGTTGGGATAAGATGTGGAGAAGACTGCATGAAAAAGAAGACGCTATTCAAGGTCCTGATGATCTAATGTCTTCAGGATATACTTATCCAGTAAAGACAGATAATCCTAATAATGTTGAAGCAAAAGATGGTGTAATAGAACTTACTCACATACCAACAGGATGTATGTTAATTAAAAGAAAAGTATTAACTGATTTAATTGAAGCTAATCCAAATCTTGAAATATTTCAACCAACCATCATAAATGGTAAAGAAGTTAAACAACCAAATATGTACAATTTGTTTGACACTTTACATGACCCTAAAACAAAAAGATATTTTGGTGAAGATTTTGGATTTTGTCAAAGATGGCGAAATTTAGGTGGTAAAATATATGCTTATATTAATGACTATATAACACACATTGGTGAGTATTCTTACTGCGGTAGATTTAGAGATGATCTTTGGCAAGGAAGCAGAGCTCTCAAATCTGTTGACGAGCCTAAAAAAATCAAATAAAGTATAGTATTTTCAGGATATCTATGCCTGCTCAACAGTATAAATATATTTAAATTATGGCAATATCTAGATCTTTAATGAACAGACAATTACAAGCAAACGGTGGCATCATGCAAGTTGCACCTAGAGAAAAGTTTGGTTTAGGAAGCTCACTTAAAAAATTTGTAAGAAAAATTATACCCAATGAAGTAGCAGATATAGCCGTTAAGGCTGCTCCTTTTGTAGCTCCATTTAACCCTGCTCTTGCAGGTGCTATGGCTGGTATTGGTAGCTTTGACCAAACCGGTAGTATTGGTGATTCTTTAAAAAGCGGTGCATTAACTTATGGTGGTGGACAAGCTGCAAGATACATTGGTGGTGCGGGATTCCAAGGTAATCCTTTTGCATCAGGCGGTGCATTTACGCCATCAGGTTTTACTCAAGGATTTAGTTCTCCTTTAGGTAGTGAGACTGGTCTTGGTAAATTCTTCTCGAACCGAGGAACTGAAGGTGTTCAAGGTGTTCAAGTAGGAGATGAATTTCCTGTGGACGATTTAGGATCAGATAGATTTAGTGATAAATTAATTAGTAAAACTGATGTTGATTTAGGATCAGACACGTTTTCAGATAATATGGTTTTTAAAAACACACCTGAAAAATTAAAAGAAAAAGTAACTGAGCAAGTTGTTGCAAGTACAGGTTCACCAAATCAAATGTCAATTACAGAATCAATAAAACAAATTGTGAGTCCTAATAGCACTATGGGGAACAGAGGAAATGCAGCGTTAGATCTTTTAAAAAGAACAGGTAAAGCAGCGTTTACTAAAGAGGGCAAGAATGGACCTGTTCCTGACAAAGCAGCAATATTAGGAGCATTAGCTTTTACAGCCTCATACGCAGAAGCCAGAGCACTAGCCGCTGAAACAGGAGTTGACCCAGATTTAACTGAAGAAGAATATGATGAATTAAAAAAAGCAGATAAACAAGAAGAGTACGCAGGTTACTTAACTAACTTCTTTGCTGGTAGAAAAGACGGCGGAAGAATAGGATTTAGTCAAGGTGCTGATTTAGAACAAAAACTAAAAGATCTTGCAGACTATTATATGGAAAGAGGTTTATCAGAATCAGACGCTTACGAAACGGCTGCAAAAGAATTGTATAAAGCAGACGGCGGAAGAATAGGATTTAAATTTGGTTCAGAACCAGAAGATGCAGAAGTAGGTATCATGACTATTGACGTTGAAGCTGGTGACGACGAAGAAGAAGAAAACGATTTAATGGCAGGTATTACATTTAGCAAAGCTGAAAGAGCTTACTTATATAGAAGACTTGGTGGTAGTAGTACATCAAATAAAAATAAATCAATGCCTAATTTATATTACATTTTAAATGATCCTGGATCTTATCCTGCTGATGCTAAAATGTTAAAAGAAATTGCTATTATGGGAATGAAAAAAGACGGTGGAAGAATAGGTTACAAAGATGGAACTTCTGATATTTTTTCCGTTAATGAAGCGGTAGCAGAAAATATGCAGATAGGAAAACTACCATATGAAACAACTTCAATGATTTTAGAACTAAATAGAAATGGAAAAAGTGTAGAAGAAATAAGTCAGATGACCGGTATAGATATAGCTGATGTGGGAGAAATGTTAAAGATAGTAAATATGAAATCACCTATAAATGTAGGAGATGACTTTGACGCTTTAAATAAAATGTTAGCAGAAAATATTGAAATTAGAGAAAGACCTTCTAATCTTTCATATAAAGCTCAAGGCGGAAGAATAGGTTATAAAGAGGGTAAAGGATTAGAAGAAATTTTAGCAACGGACACGACTATTTCTAACAATCCAAATGACCCACGAAACATGACTACAGAAGAAATTATTGCAGTTATTAACTCTGGAAGGTCTACACCTGAATTATTTGAAGAATTATTATTAAGAAATACTGGAGGTGTAAATGAAATAGCTATGGATGAAGGCCAAGCATTTTCATTTAATGA
>Ga0181406_1000466_pt1 | contig 15294 bp, 14 predicted proteins | sample 29SPOviralmetaG_FD_130135 | JGI IMG/M metagenome (GOLD analysis project Ga0181406, IMG submission 130135) | Marine viral communities from the oligotrophic San Pedro Time Series (SPOT) site, San Pedro Channel, CA, USA - 29 SPOT_SRF_2011-12-20 | ecosystem: Environmental > Aquatic > Marine > Strait... | reverse complement strand
ATTGTTGATTATGTCTTTAGAGCACTAGGCCTTGAATATCTAAATAGAACAGATATTGTACAAGTTCCACCAAAAGAAACAGCTGGTGAAAAAACTGAAACAGTAGAGCCTGTTCAGGAATCAGAACCAGTTGAGTTTGTTCAAAAAACTGAAACAGTAGAGCCTGTTCAGGAAGTTGATTCACCAAGCAATATTCAAAATAATGAACCGACTGCTAATATACAGGAAACTCAATTTGTAACAAAAATTGAAGAAGTCAACACAGTAGAATCACCCGAGGCAGTTTCAAACTCTGTCACGACTGTCCAAGAAGTACTGGGCGACATGATGGGTGATGCGCCTGCTTGTAATGATTGTGGGCATATAACCATAAGAAATGGATCCTGTTATAAGTGTTTAAACTGTGGCAACTCTTTAGGTTGTAGCTAAAAAAATCTACATTATCTCAAAGAGCTAAATATAATTATAAACTCAGGGCGCTTAGCTCAGTCCGGCAGAGCGCTTCCCTTACAAGGAAGAAGTCACAGGTTCAAATCCTGTAGCGCCCACAAGGGTTTTTAAGAAATACAATGTGATTTTTACATCTGCGACACACATCTAATACACATATTTCAAATAAAAATTTAAAAAACCATTCATGGTATAAATTCTTTTAAAACGAAAATATCCTTAGTATATTTCAATCAAGTAATCGATAATTTCTTGAGACGGACTTGTTTTTGATTTGAAACTTTTTTCATTATTCAATTTAGCACTAGAGATAAATTTAAGAGATTCTTCCGAATCCAAACCAGATACAAACATATTATTATTTAACGCGTAACTCCTTTCTGTGGTATTACGCCATATAATTGTTTTTTTTCCTAAGAAATAGCATTCCTCTTGAATTGATCCACCATCAGTTATAATAATGTCTGACTTTTTAAGTTCATCTATAAATTGATCATGCTCAAGTAAGTCAAACAATTTAATCGTTTTTGGAACGGTAATGTTAAATTTATTTAAATAGTTTTTAGTTGGTTCATGCAAATACCAATTTATAGTATGGGTTTTAGAAACATTATCTAAAAATTCTAAAAATTTATTTAGCTTTTTTTTAGAAATTATATTTTCTGTTCTATGAAGTGTAACTGTAGCAATATTGTTTGATATCTTATTACTTCCTAAATCAATTGTTTCAATTATTGTATTTTCAGAAACTCTTTTTATTTCTTTTTTGGAATCTTTGAATCTAGTACTTAGATTCCCCAATGCTTCATTGTCAAAACAGATTAAAACATCTGAAAACTTAGAAACAATTCTTCGAATTATCTCTTCAGGAAATGGTTGAAATAATTTATAACTGGTAAGTCCACTTTCCAGATGTAAGATATCTAATTTATTTTTTTTCCCCCAAAATAATCCAAGTAGAGTACTCAGTGTATCGCCGTGTACAATACAAAGTCCTACGTTATTATTATTTATATGTTTACTTTTTTTTAATAAAAAATTAAAAATAAAATAAATTAACCACTTAAGACTCTCTTTAAATGTTGAAATATTTGTCGTATTCTTAAATACTCTAATTTTCTGAACAGACTTATTAGTTTTCTTCAAAATATCTTCAACAATTTCTACATGCTGCCCTGAATCCACAATAGAAACATTGAAAGCTTCTGTTTCCAAAAACTTATTTATCAAAGGCAAACATTTAATTGCTTGAGCTTTTGTTCCTATGAAAAAATATATATCTTTCACAAAGTTAAGTTTAAATTAAATATGAGTTCTATTTTTTTATTTTTAAGTTTTTTGAGATAAGTCTTTTAATTTATAGGTGATAATGTAGGAAAAAATACTAAGCACAAGAAGCACCAAAATAAATTTTTCAATACCTATGTTCTGTAAATTTTCAAGATAAATTTGAAAATCATTATTTTCAACTGGAAGGCCTAACCCAGATAAAATTGTTTCTAACGATGATTTACCAAAAATAATCAATAATAATTTAAAAAAAATAGCACCTAAGAAGCTTGTACTAAATATTATTAGATAGCTATTAAAATCCGCTACTGCAAGAACAACTCCCTTAACATATTCAGGCTCGACATATCTAATATACCTACCAAAAGAGTTATAATCATCTACCAAAGATAGCTGTGTCAAAGGTGTTGTTTCAAAAAATAGAATACCAACTATTGAAAAAACAGAAAAAATTGTTAGGTATTTTATAATATATTCTTTATTTTTTTGAAGAAATAAAACAAAAAATGCCAATGGAACTAGAGAAAATAAATACCTAAAACCATATGACGATGCAGCACTTTGCCACAAATAAATTATTACAAAATTTTGTGCAAAGCATAAAAACAATAACCAACTTGCATAATTTGAATAATTTTTTAATTGAAAAAGACAATATATAGTTCCAAAAAATAATACTGGACTCATCCAAAAAATACCAAATTCAAAGGTAAACAATACATTAAAACTTGAAAGTGCAATATCAATTATTGTCATAGGTAAATCTGAAAGTGAGCCGAATAAATCTTGTGAAGTCCTTTGATCGCTATAGATTTTTTGTGGATTAACAATAAATTTTCCATAAACTGAAAAAATAATCCAAACATACCCTATTGCAGATATAAAAAATGAGATTATAAAATTCGAATTTTTAATAAGAGCTCTGTCAAATTTATTCGAGCTAAGTAGAAATTTTCTTACGATCAAAGGTATTAAAAAAAGAAAAAAATTAGACATTCTTGTTAAAAATGAAAGCACCAAAATTGGAGAAATTAATAACGCTGAAACCTTCGAATATTCATCCTCTAAATAAAAACTCGTTAATAGGTAAATTAACAGACTTATAGTAAAAACTTCTGCAATATGCGTCATTCCAAATCTTTCAAATGCATAATAAGGCAACCCAGATGCAAAAAAAATTAATAATAATTTATATTTATTTAATCTATAGCCGAGCAAAATCATAGTTTTGTATATAAATAGAAATGTTAAAAAGAAATAAATTACAGAAGACATCGAGTAAAAAAAGATTTGGTAGTTAAATATATCCTTAGTTATTGACTCATTAAATATTTCATTAAATAGATTTCCTAGAAATAAAAATGGAGAAAATAATATACCCGTACCAACAAAGCCAACGGGTGCAGTTATATTATTATTTGTATATCTAAAGTCTCTTAAGTCTTGATTTGAATAATCAAAATCAAAATCATTTGCAATGGTCGAAGCATGCATAAAATAATCATATTCATCAGAACAACATTCAATTGTATATTTGAATCTGTAATCAATTCTTAAAAAAAGCAATAAAGTTATGACCAAAAGAAGAAAAATAACTGGTTTTTTCTTAAGAATGTTCATATATCAACTTATGATACTTAGTTTTATATCAATAAATTAAAAATATTTAAATAAGTTCTTTTGTGGTTTATCATGTTTTTAAGTGAAAGATCAAATTGCTATAGGGGTACTTGCTTATAATGTAGCTGACTATGTTGAAGAAGTGCTTAGTGAAATTCAAGAATTTAAATTAGAAGTATACGTAATTGATGATGCAAGCACTGATGATACAGCAGAACTTCTAGAAAAACTCAAAAATAAATTCGACTTTAAATTAAAAAAAAATTTGAAAAATAGTGGGGCAGGATATTCAACAAAATTATTAATTGATGAAGCTTTAAATGATGGCTATAAATTTTTAATAAAAGTTGATGGTGATGGCCAATTTGAAAAAGCTGATATAAAAAAGATTATTGATTTATACAAAAGAGATAATTATAACTTTATAAAATCAAATAGATTTTGGAATGGTGGAATTAAAGGAAAAATTCCAAAAAAGAGATTGTTTGGTAACCTTTTTGCAACAATTCTTTTACAAATAGTCACAGGGACTAATAAATTATATGATCCTCTAAATGGATTATTTGGAGTATCAACAGAAATTGCGAAAGACTTGGATAAATATTACCCAAAAAGATATGGCTATCCTTTTTATATAACCGCAGTTTCAGTGATGAATGAATTAAAAACTTTTCAAATAAATAATGTTGTTAAATATGAAAATCAAAAAAGTAACCTTAAACCTTTAAAAGTATTAGCTATACTTTTGAGACTTTCAGTATTCTTTTATTTTAAAAAAATAAAAATAAAAAAATCTATTGGGATATACCAAAGATCCGCTTTTCTAGATCTTAGCTTTTTAACAAGTTTTTTTATTACGCTTTATTTGATAATTCAAGTAATTTACATAGTCAATTTTGCATCATATTCCTTAATTGCTCCAAGAACAATTCTTATAATTCTTTTTTTGAACTTAGTACTTAACTTAGTAATTTTTATTCTTTCATTTAAAGAAGAAAAAGCTATTAGAAATGTGTACATAGACTGTGAAAGATAGATTATATAAATTTACGAATAACTTGGTAAATTTAATTAGTAACGAAACTGTACAAAATAATTTAAAAAAAATTAATCTTGTATTTAGTTTTTTTTGTCTTTTATTTATTTTTAGAACTTTATTAGAAGTGGGAGATCAAGATTCTATTAATTTAGTATTTTCTTTTAATGAAGTAATTGCAATAATAATATTTTATATTACAACAGGAATATTATGGTCAAAATTTTTAATATCCAATTATGGAGGAAACTTTGCGGACTATTTTTATAATTGGTCATATTCAAAAATAGGAAAATATATTCCATCAGGTTTTATAACTATTAGTGTTCGGCTGAATCAAACTTTTCCTAAAAATAAAAATTCTAAAAAATTAATATTCGGTTTATTAGAAGAGCAGTTTTTGATTCCATTAATAGGAATACCAGCATTAATTTTATCCTTATTTTTTGAAAATGATTTCCAAATATATTTAGTTTTTATTAGTTCCTTATTAGTAATTTTTTTGGGAGTAAGATACATTTACTCATCTACAAAAACAGAATTTGTTTCTATGAGTAAACAAAGTTTTTTATTTTTGTTTAATCAAATTTATCCGTTATTTATATATTACATTATTGCTTTAAACCTCAATTATGAAAACCCTTTGCAAATTTCGATACTGTATCTTTTAGCAACTTACATTGGATTGTTTTTTATAGGAGTTCCAGCTGGAATTGGTATTAGAGAAGCAGTTTTTTTATCAGTAGGAAACTTAGCTTTTGATGATATTTTTCTTTTTGATTTTTTAATAAAAATTAGGATTTTACTAATTTTCATGGATATTCTTTTTGGTTTGTTTGGACTAGCCAAAACATATATCAAAAAAAATTAATCGATTATTTTTTTAACAACCAGCTAGCAAAAGAATCTAATCCCGTACCTAGACTAGTCTTTGGAATCCAATCTAATTTTTTATTAATTTTACTTATATTGGAAACATAAAATTTTTGATCTGCTGGTCTCCATTCTTTTTTACTTATTTCAAATTTAGAATTTATTCCAAATATCTTTTCAGATTTTTGAAGTAATTCAATAATTGAAAGTGAGTTTTTAAGCGATCCACCAATATTGAAAACTTCACCATTAACTTGTGCAAAATTATTAATTATTAAGATTATCAATTCAACAAAATCATCAATGTATAATATATCTCTAACTTGTTTTCCATTGCCATGCACAGGAACTTCAATAATTTCTTTATGCTTATTTTCATTTACATATTGTAAAAACCACCCAATCCACCCTTGATTAAAAGTGGCATATTGATTGGGACCATATATTGAAGAAAGTCTTAAAGATGTTGCATTTAAATCAAAAGTTTTTTTATAATCTAAAACGTATTGCTCAGCTGATCCTTTTGAACATCCGTAGGGTCCTGAGAAACTTAAAGGTGTATTTTCATCATATCCATCATTATTTTGAATTGACGAAAATCTAGTTTCTAACTCTTCAATTTTATCCCAAACTAAATCACCATAGACTTTGTTTGTTGAAATATTAATAAATTTTGTTTGTTTAGAAAAATTATTAATTGCGTTTATAAGATTGAATGTTCCTACAAGATTTATATCAAAATCATTTTGTGGGTCTTCAATAGAATTAGTCATGGCGACTTGGGCAGCTAAATGAATTAAGCAATCTGGTTTTAAATCTTCTATTAAATCTTCAACAAATTTTTTGTCAGAAATGTTACCTTTTACAACTTGTATATCTCTTTTTTGTAATAATTTTTCATTTAATTTACTTTCACTTTTTGATAAATTATCTAAACAAAATACTTCATGTTCCTGATCTAGCTTAAGAGCTACATTAGAACCTACAAAACCACAACCACCAGTAATTAATATTTTCATTTAACCAACTTTAAAACTTTCTTTATTTTTAATGTACCAATTTGTTAATTCTATGAGACTTTGATTAGTCTTATCTGTTTTATCAACTTCTTTAGTGATTATTTTTTGATTATTCCAAAAAACTTCATGATAAAAATTATATTCATATTCAAGAATTGAGGAAAGCCTAAAAATTAGATTTTTGTATGTTAAGGTAAAAGAATTTTTTTTGTAAGTTTTATTTATAGAAGAATTGAAAATAAAATTATTGCACTCTTTTATAAAAATATATTCACCTTTTCTCCTTGAATTAATATTTAAATTTAATTTTTTATTTTCTAACACTTTACTAAAAAAATATGGAACTAATCTATTTGTGCTTACGTCTCCTTCACCTAAAACGGTTTCAAGTCGAAGAATTTTAAATTTATTTTTTTCTGATAAATAATTTTTATAGTAATCTTCCTGTTTTTTCTTATATTGTGTGTATATATTTTCTCTCTTACTTATATTTAAAGTAGAGATCAAATATAAGTCTGAATTGTTAACTGGTAATTGATTTAAAGATTCAATTAATCTTTCTTGCGTATTTAAGATATTTTCTAAATCAATATGATTAAAAGCATCATTATTTGAAGAAACTATTGGAAATTTAAAATCTACTATTTTTTGAGGATTTTCATTGTTTATAACCTCTTTTAATAAATTGGTTGAGTAAAAATTAGAGTTTTCTTCATTCAATGCAATTACTTGATTGTTGTTCTTTTTAAGATATTGTGAAAAAGATTTTCCTAAATAGCTTCTTCCACCTAAAATCAAATATTTCATAAATTAAAATAATTTTTTATTTGATTTTTAATAAGTACTTCTTTCAGCTCTATTGACTCTGCTAGTTCCCATTCACAAATTTTTTCAACAATCAAATCAATATCCATGGTGCTATTCCAACCTAATTCGTTTATTGCTTTTGATGAGTCGAGCCGTAACTCCTCTGACTCATAAAATTTCTTATTTTCAAGTTCAACTACCCTACTACTTGATCCCCACTTAGAGATAAATTTTTCTGTTATTTCCTTTACAGTAACCTCATTATTTATTTCAGAATTCAAATTATATTTATTACTTTTATTGTTGATAAAGTTACTTTGTGCAACCAATAAATAACCGTACAGTGAATCTAAAATATCTTGCCACGGTCTAATAGAATATGGCTGCCTAAGCTCAATCTCTGTGTTGGTCTTTAAAGCATCAATTATATCTGTAACAATCCTTCCTTTTGCTCCGTCACCTGGTCCCAACACATTTCCAGATCTAACTGTTGAGATTTTAATTTTTTCAGAATAATTCTTAAATGCATCAACTATCATTTCTTGAGAAACTTTACTTGAGCTATAAAATTCATGACCCCCAAGTGGAGAGTCTTCATTATTGTGACTAGAGGAATCTCTATAAACTTTATCCGTAGTTGAAACTACAATTGATTTAGTAAGATTGTTTTGTACACATGCCATAAGTACATGGAAAGTTCCAAAAATATTCACTTTTAAAGTATCCAGTGGATTTTTAAAAGCCTCTGGAACTAAAGACTGAGCTGCTAGATGGAAGACTATGTCGAACTTTTTGTTATCTAAAATATCTTTTAACTCTTCAGCACTTGTAGACGAGAGATCAATAAAATGCTCTTCCGTAAAAATATCCTTATTAGTTGAGAAATTATATAAATCAGAATTTAGATTTTCCTTGGATAGTCCATAAACGTTTGCACCAAGTTCTTTAAGAACAATTGATAGCCAAATGCCCTTAAAACCAGAGTGTCCAGTTATTAATACCTTTTTTTGGTTCCAAAAACTTTTATCGATTTTCATAATCTAAGCCTTCGAGCTTAATTTTTTCTTCTAATATTTCTTTTTATCTTATAGTGTCGCAACACTGCCAAAAGCCTTCGTGTAAGAATGCTCCTAATCTATTTTCGTTTGATAAATTTTCAAGAGGCTCTTTTTCAAAAATGGTGCTTTCACCGTCAATATAGTTCTTAATATCTTTATTCAAAACAAAAAACCCACCGTTAATCCATCCTTCATCGGCTTGATTTTTCTCTCCAAATTTTATAACAGACCCGCTTTCTATTTTCAATCTACCAAACCTAGCTGGTGGTCTAACAGCAGTAACAACACCAAGAAAATTATTAGTTTTATAAAATTCATATAGAGTTTTAAGATTTACATTTGAAATACCATCACCATAGGTAAGCATAAACTCTTCATCATCAATAATTTCAATAGCTTTTTTTATCCTACCACCCGTCATTGTGTCAAGACCTGTGTCAAGAATTGTTACTTCAGAATCATTATATTTATAAGTATTTGCTTCTACTCGAGAAAATAAAGTACCAAAGTAATCATGAATATAGTCAATCTTAAATCCCCCAAGTACTGTAAATTTTTTAAAACCGTAATGATTGTAATGATTAATTATATGTAAGAGCATTGGAACCCCGTTGATTTCAATCATTGGTTTAGGTTTAATTACTGTTTCTTCTCTAAAACGTGTTCCCTGGCCTCCAGCTAGAATTAAAACATTCATTTTTGTTCTATAAAGTCTTTTGTGGTGTTTATTACAAAATCTAACATTTCGTTAGTCAACCCAGGATAAACACCTAGCCAAAAAGTATTGTTTACAATTTTATTTGCTATTGGAAAATCCTCAGGATTTCCTAATTCAATATCTTGATAAGCAGGTTGTAGTGTTATATTGCCTCCAAATAATAATCTCGTTCCTATTCTTCTTTCATCGTAAAATTTTAAAAGTTCTACTCTCTTAAATTTTACATCTTCTTTAAGAGTCAGCGGGAACCCAAACCAACTTGGATTTGAGTTTTTGTCCCACTCAGGAAGAAGAAATTCATTAAATTGTTGAAACCCTTTATATAAGTAATTAAAATTTTCAACCCTTTTGTTTATAAATGCATCAAGTTTGTCCATTTGGCTTAGACCTATTGCAGCTTGCATATCAGAAGCTTTTAGGTTGTAGCCAATATTTGAATAAATATATTTATGATCATAGCCATGGGGCAGGCCACCTAATTGCCAATCAAATCTTTTCTTACAAGTATTATCTTCACCAGGAGGGCAGTAACAGTCTCTCCCCCAGTCTCTTAAAGATTCTAATATTTTTTTTAATTTTGTATTATTTGTGAAGACTGCTCCACCTTCTCCAGTTGTGATATGGTGAGCAGGATAAAATGACAGAGTTGCAACGTCTCCAAATGTACCTGTAAATTGATTGTTATATTTAGAACCAAAAGCATCACAATTATCTTCCATCAAGAATAAGTTGTGTTTTTCACAAATTTCTTTTATTTTGTCTAATCCAAATGGATTACCAAGGGTATGTGCTAAAACTATCCCTACCGTTTTTGATGTTATTTTTTCTTCTATTTGATTTGGGTCTATGTTATAACTTCCCATCTCTGCATCAACAAGAACTGGCCTAAGGTTGTTTTGTAAAATAGGATTTAACGTAGTTGGAAAATTAACTGCAGAAGTAATTACTTCAGAACCATCTTCAACACTATATAATTTTTTTAAACCTGAAAGAGCAAGTAAGTTTGCAGATGAACCACTATTTACAAACAAACAGTGTCTTACACCTAAAAAATTGCGAATTGAATCCTGAAATTTGTCAGTAAAATCTCCACTTGTTAACCACCCTTCTAAGCTAGAAGATACCATATTTGAAATATCTTCACTATCTAAAACTTTCCCTGAAACTGGAACAGCAGAGATACTGGGAACAAAACTATTTTCACTTGATTGTTTTAAATCAAAGTATGATTTAGTAAGTTCAATTATTTGATTTTCTATATTTTCTAATTCTGAATTAGGCATATATATATTATAAATGACTCATGGTCAAAGACATTCTATTAATGATTCCTCAAAGATAACTGGGTCTATATTTCCATTCCCTTCAATTAATGACTCACTTCTTTCTGTATAGAAATAATCAATACCTAAAGCAGATGCTAGCGAGAATAGCGCATTTTTATGAGAATCTTGATAGTCTCGTACTTCAAAAAGTTTTGAACCTTTATTCATAAAAATCATATTTACTAAACCAGAACTATGAGTCCCAGCTAAAACACTTGTATTCTTAAATAAGTTAATCTTTTCGACTAAATTTAATTTTTCAGTTTTAACAAGTTGAAAATTATATTTATTTAATATTTTTTCAATCTGGTCAAAATTACCAACAGCTCTGCTTATATGCTCTCTATATGCCCATACTCTATTTACTTTTTCATCATCACTATCGTTCAGTTTTTCGAAAAATAAATTTCTTAATTTTTTAATAATATCTGGATTGAAATTTCCAGACGGATGTGCATTGCTTGTTAAAATTAATTCTTCTACTTTATATTTTTGATTTTGCTCTAATAAAATATACTTTACATCTAAATAGTTAAGAATTTCAATAATCCATCTTATGTTAAAACTTGCAGGAAGTAATACAGGATAATCGTGATATTTATCTGGCAGCAACATTAACCTACACATTGCATCAATAATCCAATGGCCGAAGTTTCTACTTTTACTATTTGTTATCCATAGGCCTTTATCTAAATTCTTAATACCTTTGTTTGAATACAGTATATTTCTTAATGTGTCCTTAACTATTTTTTTATTAGTATGACTTTCATAAAACGTATGTTTTAAATGAAAACTAAAATTTTTAATATCAAAGATAGAATCATTAATTATTAATGTTCGATTCAAGTCTAGTAAGTAAGATTCAGGAATATTTTTTGTAAACTCATGTTGAAACAAATATGCATCTTTTTCTTTAAAATTTACGGGCCTATTTCTTGTTGTTTCAAATTTTTCAAATAATACTGTTTTATTCAACATATTTAATTATATAATTTTTTCATGTCTTAAATCTTTTATGCTTGAAAGACTCAATCTTTTTATTAATTAATCTTTTTAAATATTTATAAAAAACTTTTGGAAGGAAAAATTTTATTATTCCTCTTAAGAATGTAAATAATTTCCAACCAAATTGGTAAATATATAATATTTTTAAAAACTCTATTGCCGAAGATGCTAAAAACATTTTTATTTTTCCAAATTTCCCTATATTGAACAAACTATGGACTGCACTCATTACATGAGCTTCAATAATTCTTGGGTAACCATAGTGGTTATCACTTCTACATCTGTATTGATATTGTTGTAAATCTATAACTTGCTTGTAAGGATTCCCTTTAACATCAAAACGATCTCCACCGGAGGGTTTAATTCCAACTTTGTCTAATAAAACTGCTAGCCCAACGTCATCCCAATAGTCATGGTCCCAATCATTATGATTTTCTATAATTATTTCTATACATTTCTTGCTTAAAACAAGTGTTGAACCGCTAGCAAATTGTATTTTTTGCCCAAACTTATTATTAGTTTCCTGTATTTTGCCTCCATAAACAATATCCATATCTAAAAAATTTGTTCTAATGTAGTTTTCTAAATTTGAATAATTAACATAAGAACTCGGGGTAGGGCGAATTAAAAAATCAAATTCAATATTATTTAAAGCCCAATCAAATGCCATTATTGTTTTTTTTCCCATACTCAAAGTGTCATCATTTATATTAAGAAATAAGTCATTTCCAATTAAGTTTGACTCTTTTCCAAGAAGTTGTTTTTCTGTGCCTTGTCTATACCAATAAAACTCTCTATTTTTAGAAAGTTGATCAGAAAATAATTTTTTTTGCATCTTCATATTTCTTACGGCCGGATAAGTATTTGAAGAGATTACAAATGTTGCAGTTTTAATATTTTTTAACATTATTAACTAATAATAAGTTAAATTTATAAGTTTTTAACATGTTTTTCAAATTCAATTTTTATAAAATAACAAAAATACAATGAGTTTAGAATACTTAAGTGAGTATAAAAATAAACTTCGAGCAATTTAAAGAAACTTTAGTCGATTTACCTTTTTTTGTATTTAGACATAAAAAAGTAGAAAATTTAAACCTTATATCAAAGTTATTATTTTTAATAAAATCGAAAGTTATTATTTTGATTTATAAATTATTTAATGAAAAATTATATTGTTTCTTTATGAATTTATTTTATAAAAAAGATGGAAAAATATCTTTCTCTCAATCGCATAATACTTATTTAAAGCATCATGAAAATAACCAAATTCACTATCCTAACAAAACACGGATACTTGGTTCTATGGTAAATCATAATTATGAACTAGATAATCTTCTATATTCTTACGGGTTAGAAAGCTTCAAAGTTGAGAAAGATGATCTAATAATTGACTGTGGCGCAAATGTAGGAAACCTGTTTCTATCCATTAATAGATTCATTGAAAACTTTAATTACAAGGCATTTGAGCCAGATCCAAAGGTTTTTAAATGTCTAGAATTAAATTTAAATAAGTTCAAAAATGCAGACCTACATTGTATTGGTTTAAGTAACGAAAATAAAAATAAAAAATTTTATATTAATGCTGATACAGGTGATTCTTCCTTAGAAGCATTTAATACTGAAATTTCTATTGATATTGAAACTAAAGAATTGGACTCCTATAAATATGAAAAAATAAAACTTTTAAAAATTGATGCAGAGGGCCATGAGCTTGAAGTGTTACTTGGGGCTAAAAAAACGTTATCAAATATTGAATATATATCTGTTGACATGGGTGCTGAGAAAGGTGAAGGTACCGAAAATACTGTTGCTTTGGTTACAAATTTTTTAATTAGTCAAAATTTTGGTTTAGTTGACTTTAAAGAAAGTAGAACCACTGGTTTATTTAAAAATTTAATCTACAATTAGTCTAATGAAAGTCTTAATAACTGGGATTACAGGTCAGGATGGCCATTATTTATCAAAACTACTTATTGAAAAAGGTTATGAAGTTCATGGAGCTGTAAGAAGAGCTTCAAATATAAATACTCAAAGAATTGATGATTTAATATCAAAATTTGAGGATACTGGAATGTTTAAGCTTCACTACAGTGATCTTTTAGATCCTTCTTCACTATCTAATTTAATAAACCTTATCAAACCAGATGAGGTTTATAATTTAGCAGCTCAATCTCATGTAGCTGTTTCTTTTAAAAATCCATTATTTACTACACAAACTAGCACAGTTGGTCCAATAACATTGCTTGAGTCAATTAGAAATAGTGAAAAAGAAATAAAATATTATCAAGCCTCTTCTTCCGAAATGTTTGGTGGAGTAGATAAAAATTCATTAAATGAAGATTCTAAATTCATACCAAAAAGTCCTTATGCCGCCGGAAAAGTATTTGCACATGAAATAACAAAAATATATAGAGAATCATATAATATGTTCGCCGTCAACGGAATATTATTTAATCACGAATCACCATACCGAGGCGAAACTTTTGTTACCAAAAAAATTACAAAAGCAGTTGGAAGGATATACCATAAAATTCAATCACAACTAACTTTAGGTAATTTAGACGCTTATAGGGATTGGGGTTTTGCTGGCGATTATGTTGAAGGAATGTATATGATGCTTCAGCATAATACACCAGATGATTGGGTTCTAGCTACAGGTGAAACACATACTGTCAAAGAGTTTGCACAGCTAGCTTTTAAAGAAGTAGGTCTTGATTGGGAAGAGTTTATTACAACTTCACCAAAATTTGAGAGGCCTAATGAGGTTTTCCATTTACTTGGAGACCCAACAAAAGCAAAAAAAGAGTTGAAATGGAAGCCAAAAACTAGTTTTGAAGATTTGGTAAAAATGATGGTAGAAAAAGATTTACATGATGCTGAAAAAGAAAAGGTACTATTAGATCAAAATCTTTTGAAGCCGACATGGGAAAATCCAATCACAAATTAAACTCATTTTTCATAAACCATTTGTAAGTACTTTCTAGACCAGAATTCAAATCTATAGAATTATTCCAACCCATTTGATTTAATTTAGAAGAATCTAGCAATTTTCTAGGATTACCATCAGGCATTGAACTGTCGAATAAAACTTCTCCCTCAAAAGAAGTAATATCCACAAGTAACGTAACTAATTCTTTAATTGTTACTTCTTGACCACTACCAACATTAATTAAATTAGGAACTTCGTTACTTTCAATTAAAAATTGAATTGCATCAGATAAATCGTCAACATGTAAGAACTCTCTCTTTGGAGTGCCCGTACCCCAAACTTTAAAAACTTCATCTTTATTATGTTTTGCTATAGTAAGCCTCCGAATTAATCCTGGAATTACGTGACTACTTGTTTCTGAAAAATTATCATTTGGTCCATATAGGTTTGTTGGCATCAAGTTTATAATCGAATGACCATACTGTTGTGAAAGTGCATCGCCCATCTCAATTGCTGTAAGCTTAGCCATTGCATAAGGCGAATTTGTTGGTTCTAATTTTCCGTTCATTAAATTATCTTCACTAATGGGATTGGGAGAATCTAAAGGGTATATACAACTACTGCCGAGGTTTATAAGTTTTATATCTTTGTGGGGAATAATACTTTCTAATAAATTTATATTTATTTTTAAGTTTTCCAATATAAATTCTGTTCTGTTTGTATTATTTGCAACAATTCCTCCAACTTTTGCAGCGGCATTTATAATAAGATCTGGATTAACATCGTTAATTAATTTTTCTGTTTCGTCTTTAATGAATAAATTTGTATCTTTTCTTGTAGAGGGATGAATCTTATATTTTTTGTTCTGACCTAAGACTCTTGCTAGAGAAGATCCTACTAAGCCACCGCTTCCAAGAACTAATATTTTCATTTTCTTTTCCTTTTTAATGTCACAATATTAATTATAAGTGTTTTAATAAATTCATAAACATAAGTAAATTTATTGTCTAAATTATAAAATGATTTATTTTGAATACTCTCATAAAGTTTTTTTATGGAATTAGAAATATTTTCATGTTCAATATGAAAATGACTTTTATGAATTTTTCTATAATTGCTATGATAGAGATAACTTGATCTTCTAAAGGCACCATTTGTTTT
>Ga0181406_1000460_pt1 | contig 15447 bp, 19 predicted proteins | sample 29SPOviralmetaG_FD_130135 | JGI IMG/M metagenome (GOLD analysis project Ga0181406, IMG submission 130135) | Marine viral communities from the oligotrophic San Pedro Time Series (SPOT) site, San Pedro Channel, CA, USA - 29 SPOT_SRF_2011-12-20 | ecosystem: Environmental > Aquatic > Marine > Strait... | reverse complement strand
TATTTTACTCAGTTACTAGTGCTTTTTTTTCAGTTCAAATACCAATTCAACAACTAGATTATGTGTTGATTATTAAAACTAAGAGCATATATGGTGTCATTTCCAATATTTTATACAAAAATATTCTTTTGTCAGTAATAAAAGACAAAATGCTTTATTTTAATTCTTTTGAGACCAATTATGCTCTGATAATTAACAGACAAGTTTATATTTATGCTGTCATTAACTGTTGATTTAGAATCAACATTAACTAAAAGTACAAACGCGAGACGCTAATAGGTCATAAAGGCGAACTATTTGTATTTATTTTTTTCTCATTCTATATAGAAATTGAAATGAATATTTGACAGCCCTACGGGCATCGGCGAAGCCGTGTCAAATATTGTTTAGGCATAACTCCGCATTTTGTTCATTTTTAGCCCTTTTTAAAATTCTCTCCAATCTCATATGTATTTATCTAAATAAATATGAATTTAATAAAAGTTTATACAACATCAGGACTAAAGACTGGAATTTCAGCACTAAAGCAATCGTCCGTCTGTCGGATCTGATTATAGATAACTTCGACCTCTTTTTGTTGCTGCTCATATATATTCATACAAGGACAACAGCAAAATACACATCTGCAGAATTTAGATAAGACTGAACCCATAATATAATATAATTATATCATATTATTTTTTATCCTCTGCTCCCATCAATTCCTGCTCAACAAACATTCTATGCTCCTCAATCCATAATTCTCGCCTCTCATTAAATTTTATTATTCTTTCATCTTCCCTCCACTCCTTATACATTATATATGATAACACAAATGAAATTACCGACCCCATTACTCTAATATAATATATTATTTTTCAAAAAGAAATTTATTACTACCAGGTAGTAGCACAACCCCACGGTTTTAAACTAGTATTTCCACTACAAACGCCTTTGCCTTTTGTATTTGGATTTTTCTTGTATGGCGACCACGTACAATTTGGATTTGAACTACAAGTAGACTTACTTAGTCGTAGACAATTCCTAGAAGGCATACAACTAAACTGTTGTCCTGTTCCATACCAAATTGCAAAATCCTTCCTACTAGTAGGATTTCCACTAATCAAACTGTTTATATTTCTATTTGATAATCTCTCATCAAAACAATCATCTCCAAATAATTCCTCCTGACAATCACCAGAGCCACAAACAGTAGGAACTATCTTATCGCTTAAGTCTAACTTAGCCTTTATAGAACCCCAAAACTTTTGCACTCCTGGTGATGTCATATCCACACACGTCGAACCATCTACCTTATTATTGATTCCCTTATATAAATTATATTGTGCTAAATTACCCTCGGTATAAGCTTCACTGAAAAATTTATCAAACACTATACCATATTGTTTGATAGGAGGTATTGTCTTTCTTAAACCACCTACAATAGCATACTGATATTTTGAACCCATTGTATTAAAAAGCTTTACAAAATCAGCTATGGATGTTGGATCATCCTCAGAATCGATCAAAAATCCTTTTATATCTGTAAATTGAGTTGTTATAGTATTTATCAAATAATTTGCTGGAGTTACATTGGTACTACAACATACAAAAGCCCACCGTTCCACTGGTAATCCTAAATTACTTACTAATGTATTATTCCATTGGTCCGTCATAATATGTCCATCGTTTGAATTTTTGTACTTTGCTGTATTCGCTATTACTACTACCTTATTAAATTTACTTTGGGCTAATTTAGGATCCATAATTTGCTGTGTAGTATTCAGCTCTGGGACATTAAACCCCTCTGCCTCCAATAATAAATATAATGTTCCTTTATTTGTATCATTAAATGGTTCAATATTTTTACTTAATAAACATGCTGACAAAACTGTCAATAAAAATATACCTAGAATAATCTTCCAGTTGCGCATATATAAAATAGTGTTATTTTATTTCTATAGTAGATATAGCATCCTTTATACCTACCTCTTGTCCCAATTTCTTTTTTATTTTCTTTCTATCTTTTTCTATTTCTACATCAGTTGACGGACCTGATAGTTTATGAACCATTATTTGCCACTCCTTCATCTTCTGATCATTTTGTAAAAAATCTGGATTATTAGCCTCCCATTCTTTAATTTTTTCAATCTGTTTTCTCTGAACATCAGCAATTGCTTTATCTACTTTGTGATTACTAGCATCTATTTCCCATCCTTGTTCACTTTTTGTATAAAATTGTAATCGCTTTTTATCTGCACAATGAATAGGTCTTTGTGTAGGTTCCATATCATTTAAGTTTTTAATAAAAATATTAGAAACACCCTCTATAAATCCCTGATTTTTTGTATTAATTGCATCTTGTAGAGTCAATTGTAGATTTTCTATGAAATCTGTTAAATTCATAGCATTTTTACAGTGTTCATTCAAAAATACATTGATATTAATTTTCTGATTATTGTTAATGGTTTTATTATTGGTTATATGAGTTTTTCCTTGTTCTATTTGCTTTTTCAATAATTCGTTATTTTCTTTTAAAAGTTCAGCTATTAAATCATCCTTCGATAATGGCGATTCAGCGACGGGATGACATTTCTCTACACTGTAGGTACAAACTTTCAAATGTCTTGAAAGTCCGCTACTAAACTTGTAGGACTTACCACAAGCACAATTGAAGCAACTTTTCTTTATCATTTTGTTATCATTTGTTATCATTTTATGTTTTGTAGTGAATAAATGTTTATTAAAATTATATCTGTTCTTACAACCATAGTCACATTTTTCACAATAATATTTAAAGGCAACTTTTTTGCAACTTTTCATTACTATATAATGATAACATAAAAGTTGCCTAAATCTTTTTTATTTAAAACTTAAATTTTTGATTGTAGAGACCAAAAAACAACATTATATATTTTACATTCTACAACCTTCTAAAGAAATCCTAAATGTGCAAGTTTTGAAGCTCCAAAAAATACTCAAAATCTCGTTTTGGACATTTAAAATTTGTCCAAAATCTAAAAGTGCACCTACTTTTTATACAAAAAACGTGAGTACCTTTTTTTTAGTGCCTTTTTTTCAGCGCAAATAAATTGAAACCATTTTAATCCTATATAACCCTATCATAACCCTATGTCTATCATGTCTACCCTATCCAATAGTCCCACTACTGTTGCTACCGAACTCGCCACAGAGTCTGATTACCAACTCCCTTACTTCTCACCAAATGAACAGTCTGTAATTGTAGAATGGGGTGGTGGTGACGAAAACAATCTTGCCCCTCCACTTGGTTATACTCGTCTTCTTAAAATTCTGTGGAGGCATTTTGCAGAAAAGACGCAACCACCTCCCGGTACTCCTATCTCATTTGAAACTAGACTTTATTCTTTTGGGTTTGCTAAGCATAATGGTACGATTATGAATAACCCGCTTGCTCAAATGGTCACTTTCCTTATGATTCGTAGATTGCATAGTACCAACCTAGACCTTCCCCCATACCACCACGAATCTTACCAACTGAGTTCGCAATTAGAACAATGTTGGTTTAAATTCCTGGAATATCTTAATTTGGGTGATTAAATTAAGATATTTCAACTATTAAAAATACTTCCTATTAGTTCTCTTTTTTTAGTGCTTTTTTTTATGTTCAATAGTAAACATTGCCGCAACAGTTGCAATCAGAAGCCCAAACACAATCATCAGGACCTGTTCCTGGAACAGCACAACCATCAGGCGTGCAACCACGCTTACAATTACAAGGCAAAGGCCAAAATTGAGACCAACGTGGCCAAACTCCCCATGAACCAAGGAATGTAGGTTGCCTCCACCATCCTCCGTGATGTCTTCTCCTGAATCTTCTTAGATACCCTCCTGGACCACCACGTCTAAATCCACCGCCACGTCTAAATCCGCCACCACGTCTAAATCCGCCACCACGTCTAAATCCACCGCCTCGTCCTCTTCTACCTCTGAAAGTCTCTAAAACGCCATACGACAAGCAACAACATACTACTAAAAATAAAATTGCTAATGCTATCAATGATTCAGTCTTCATATATATATTAGTTAGATTTACTCTTTTGATCTTCCTGTGATTTTTTGTATGTCTCATATGCCAATAAACCAAAACCAGCAGCACCCATCACCGTTCCGAAAACAGAATACCATCCATGAGATTCTCTAAGTGATACGCATATTTGATTTGGAATTCTTAACAATAACATTACTGTTAACGAAAGCGCTAAAGCCATTGAAAATGGCTTCCCCGTTTTAACAGCGTCAATCTGTGCATAAGTACCATATATAGCTACCACTAAAGCTACAATGTGCAAATAGCCTGTATATCGCATCATTTTTTCACTACACTTCATTATATTATATGTATATATAAATGAATCAATGGTATAAAACTCTTAAAAAAGCTCCATTTACACCTCCAAGCTATGTTTTTGGGATAGTTTGGCCTATTTTATATACTTTGATGGCCATTTCTACCTATTTAGTCTGGTCAAATAAGAAGTGTTATCCCTACTGTCCAGCAATCACTTTCTTTATGATTCAACTGTTTTTTAATCTAATATGGACTACCTTATTTTTTAAATTAAATATGCCAAAATTAGCTTTGTTAGATACAGTACTTATCTTAGGATTTACAATATTTACCTTTAAAAAATACTTTAATATTAATAAATTAGCTGCTTATATTCTTATTCCATACATCATGTGGCTTTGTTTAGCATTTATTTTAAATGCTTATATTATAGTCTACAATTAGTATAATATGATGAACTTTAAAATAACCCTTAATGCAACACTATAATTAGGATTTAAATTGAAAAAACCCACATAATGTATTCAACATCAATACATTATGCCTTCACTTGCTAACTACATGATAGCCACACGAATCAAAGATTATGTTATTGAAAATAAAAACCGTCTTGAAAAGAAATATATAGTACCACTAACTTTTCACCAACTTATTTGTTTGGTATTCTTTGTTGGCTGGTCAGCTGGATTTGCTGTACGTATTAAATATAATGGATTTTACGGCGCTCTTGCCAATTCGTTTCAATGGTGCTGGTACGGACTTGGGTGGGGAAAAGTCCCTTGGTATATTGCTATTTCTACAGCATTTGTGGGTGGTTCAATTGGAGGACTGTTTGGTCATTATGTTATGAATGTACGATTCCGTCATAATAATCAACCCACAGTTACACTATATGAAACTTATACTCTTGTGTATCATACTTTAAAATATCAATTCTTAAGAATGTTATGTGGTCGTGCAAATGCCATGCACTGGGATTAACACGCCATATGTTCCATAATCCATTTCCGGATTTTAACATTCATCGGCTCTAACATTAATACTAAACCATCCAACAATTTTTGTTTAAACTCAGAATTAGCCTCTTCTTCCATTATTAATAATGTATTATGAATAATATATAACATTCTATCATCATAAATGTCAATAATTCCTTTAAATACAGTGTCTATCGATACAGTACCTTCTGTATCATCTTTAAATATTTCATCTGCTTTTAAATCCAATACATTTCTGTAAAGTGCTAAAGTATGACGTATGTTATTTTTATCCGCTTTGTTGTATGTTTCAGATAGTTTATCTAATCCTTTAACTGCCCATATAAGAATATATTGATAAGCTTCATCATTTTGACTCTTATACCACTTATAATATCGTCGAATTGCATGAAATAAGTAATACAAGTCATCTTTATTATCATTATTCCACCACCGAGTCATACCTTGAAAGTATGTAGGTGGTTGAATAGTTAAAATATTACTATTTACACTTATTTTAGTTCCAATCGGACTGTGTGCTAACAAAGCCAATTGAATCATAACCTGCATAGGTTCTAATATTAGATCCGCCCGTTCCTTTTCCTTCGTCCTCAACATCTCCATTATATTCTTTCCTGCAAAAAAATAATTCATTTTATCCTTATTACACAATCTATATAAAAACTTTTTCATTATATTACATATATCATATGGAGGCAGACAAAGTTTTAATTGATTTCTCCTTACCAAATAATCCAGACACATTGAAATTCTTAAAGCTTAATCAGTCAGATAAGATAAAAGCCATTGCTTTAGGGATAAAATTTTTAACTTCTGGAAATCATCAATTACAAAGTTGGGATAATGGTCAATGGGAAAGTAGATTAGAACAAATTAAACAAGAAAAGGAAGAATTAATACTTGCGTTAGAGGAAAAACTCAATTTGGAACACATTAAGAGACAAAAATTAGTGAAAACACAGAAAGAAGAACTCAATTCTATTGTAGAGAGCGTTAGAAATAGAACTGAGAGTAAGTATTTATCAGAAATAACTGGTTTAAATGATAAAGTGGAGAGACTGCAAAATAAATTTCATTTACAAGAAAACGAAAAAACCAAGTTGTATAAAACAATAAGTGATGAATTTTATAGTAAAATTCTCTCCAAAGAACAACAATGGGAGGTAAAAAATGAGCGAATTAGAAAAGAATATGAAGAAAAATTAGAAAAGGAGCGAGTGAGAACCGCTGCATGTATTTTAACTACGAAACATTCTACGATTAAAGGTCAAGCAGGAGAAGAATTCACTCAGCAAGAGCTAAATCGTCGCTTTCCAACCGCAGAAATAGAAGATACTCATAAACAAACGGGTCGCGGAGATTTTATTATGAAAGAAAATGATTTTACTATGCTTATTGAAACGAAAAATTATAAGAAAAATGTTACTAAACCGGAGATAGAAAAATTTTATAGAGATATGGCAATTAATAATGACATACAATGTGGGTTGTTTTTGTCATTAAAGTCTGGAATTTGTAATAGGGATGATCTTCATCTGGAAGTTATAGATGGAAAACCAATCATTTTCGTACATAATTGTCTGAAAAATATGGAAAATATTGATTTTGCTGTACGGATATTTAAATTAATCTTAAATACTGACTCCATAGACTTAAGTAATAAAGAAGTATATGAGAAAATTAAGAACACTATTCCAATGGTCAAACGATATTGGAATAAAATTAGGTCAAAAATACAGAAATTCGAGAAAGATATGACACAATGTATAGGAGAGCAAGAAACAATGATTCGTGATATTTTTAAGCTATTAGGGTTTAATTATTGAGCCGACTCTTCAGATATTCCTTTTTTTATTTCTTGTGCTAAATGTACGTGAAATAACCCAATAATGAGAGAAGCCCATACAATAGCCAGGAATCTAGTGGCAATGTAGGTGGTAAACCAGTAAATAAGAATCGCTGAACCAGCTAGTCTCATATATCGATTTTCACTTGAAAATAATAGTCCAACTAAACTCATCATAATAAGAAATGCAGTTTGAAACCATCTATTATTTATATCTTTTTTTACTCTGAATATTCCATCTTTTCTCATACTATACCAATCATCAAATAGTTTCATAATTGTATATACTGGACTAAGATATTATTTAATAGCATACATATCTTCCTTTTCCATATATACAATATAATTTCTAGCTTTTAAATATTCAATAACTTCAGTGTGATTAACGTGTTTATGCTCTATTTTAATCATTTTAACATATATACGATTTAGATCAATAGATTTTAATACGTGGAAATCATGACCTTCTGTATCAATTTTAAGAAAATCAATATTTTTTATGTTGTATTTTTCACATAAATAATTTAAAGTATATGTTTTTACCTTTTGTTTTTTGCAATTTTTAAACAAAGGTTTATCTTTGTTATATGAAAAACATCCTTTGCCATTTATACTACTGATTCCTTTTAACCATTGATTTGATTTTCCTACTATTATTTCCGGATTTATGAAATGCATTTCAGTTTCACCGCTTATATCAGAGACTGCTATATTTTCATAGTGTATGTCAGGATATTTTTTAAGATTATTAAAATAATGTGCTATAGGTTCTATCATCAATCCTTTCCAACCATTTTGTATTAATTGTTCACACGTATCGAAATCGCATACTCCTACTTCTACAAAAAAAGGCATTAGTTCGTGTAAAATAATCTTTATTTTAATATATATGGTTAAACGAATAAAAACAAGGAAAAAGGGAAAAAAGGGAAAAAAGGAAAAAAAAATATGCTGTGCTGGTCCTGGCTGTCCTGAATGGTTACATTGTATTAATGTTTTAGGTGATCCATCAAGAGGAATTAAACCAAAAACTGAAAAAACTTTAAAAATAATAAAAAGGTGTGCCAAGAGATACAGTACGTACAAAAATACAAACTATAAAAAATGTTTAAAAAAAGAGCGGAAAAAATTAAATAAAAAACGAAAAACTAGACGAAAACGTGGTGGAGCTACAATAGTTAACCCGTCAAATGTAGCAGAGTTAAAGGAAATATTAATCGATAATGGTGTTTCTCAAGATGCTATGTCTGCTTGGTCAAAAAGTCTTAGCCAACTGTTAAACGAAATTAAAACTGGAGAAACAACTCTAATAACTGCAAACAATCAAGTAAGACGAATAGTGAATAGTGTTAGAGTAAAGATTTATAATAATGAAAACAAAACGTATTCACTATATGAAATAGGTCATCTCGATAAAAATAAAAATCTAATTAAAAGAAGAAGTAATGAAGGAGTGTTGGAAAAAATGATGAGCAACGAAGAACCACAAACTGCTTTAAAAAGAGCAATTTCTGAAGAGTTAGGGTCTAACTATGTTTCAAATCTGAGATATATGAAAGGAGAACCGACATTTGATATTGAAAAAGCAACTAAAGACCCGCTGAAAGATTCATATAGCTATCCAGGCTTACCAACACAATATAGTTGGTTTACAGAAGAAATTTTTATTCCAGATCTAACTGTACAAACATTATATAATAACCCACCTAAAATCACTTTTTTAACAAAAGAATTAAAAGATGATGGGAGTTTTAAACGTTTCATATTATGGGAGTGGAAAGAACAAAGTTAATTTGTCATAATATATTAATGATTAATAAATTACGACCTTTTTAATTTTAAACATACCGTTTTCTTATTTTATACCAATCGTCTAATAATTTCATATATACATATATATATATATGCCAAAAATATCAAACAAACCCAATATAATATATGGAGCCAATTCGAAATCAAAATATAAATCTTCAAAAAATAAATTGAGTTATACGTCGAAAATACCACCGAAGAAAAAGCTTCCTCTGGAGGAGCGTATCAAACTTGGCGCGTCTTTCCCGTCACAGTGGAGGAAAATATGCGGCCGGTTGTTGGCGGGGAACCCAAAACTTTCCACATTTTTATTAGAATTCGTTTTGCTTATTTTCCATAATATTAACTCCAAATACCCAATATATAATGTCCTAACACCACTAGATGAATTGCCACTTTCAGTAAATTATAGAACCAATCCTTCTCTCAAGGACCATCGCAACTTTAACCGATTACCCGCCACTTCAAAATTTAAATTTCTTTTAAGTATTGATGAGGATTCGGTCATTGAAAAATATTTGGATAATTTAAGAAATGATGATGTGTTTAGTGAATTTGACGCCGTGAGTCAACAATGGCCAGAATATAAAGACCAAATGAAAGCAGCAGAAGCAGCAGCAGCAGCAGCAGCAGCAGCAGCAGCAGCTGCAGCAGCACTAGAAGAAGAAGTACAGAAGCGAGAAGCAGGGAAAATGCAGCTAAGCTATCAGCAAGGAGCAGCAGAAGCAGCAAAAGCAGAAGCAGAAGCAGCAGCAGCAGCAGAAGCAGGTGAATGGAAGAAATTGGCACATTTAAACGGGAAAGGAATCCGAAGGTTGGTAGATGTTCTTGGCTCAATAGAAAATCCAGAAGAAGGGAATTTATCTGCGATCAAAACATTATCGAGTAATACAAAAAGCAGTCAAGAAGAACCAGTTTGCAAGCGTTTATATCCACACAAGTTTCAGGGTGGTAGAAAGAAACGTAAAACCAAAAAACGTAAGAAACGCAAAACACTCAAACATAAGCGTAAAAGGAAAACAAAAAAGAGACGAAAAAGAAGATAAAATCTTAATTTATCGTAATATATTAATGATTAATAAATTACGACAACGAGAATTAACAGGAAAACCAATTAAAATAAATTATGTTTATCCATTACGTGATACCAAATATGTATGCTATTCATGTAATAGCAAAATCAAAGGATTAATTATAGATTTACCAAATGATATAGATATATTTGGTTTTAGATATCATTATATTATTCCAATGCTGTCTTGCCATCAATGTCGAGATCCTCTTGCGCTTCCTTAGGAGGATGTGGTTCTGTTTTTGGTGTAGAAACATCGCTTATTTTTTCAAGTAAATAGTCTTTAGGACGATTTATATTAGGTTTTGATGTATTAATTTGTTTGGGTTGGTTTTTATATCTATAATGACTGGTCAATGGTGTACAATGATGAATTTTATTGTGTTTTATTTTTCGTTTGTATAAACACCACGTTAAACCCAGTGACAGTAAAATACCAACAATAATAAAGACAACCGCCACTATTGTTGCATTATCATTGGTAATTATGGTCGGATGAGTCGAATTATTTGTACTATTCAATATAATAAGCGTACTAGAACTTGGACTACTACCTCTAATATATGACCTTGTACTTGATGAAGGAGAGGTATAATTTACTTCCGCGGGTAATAAAACTTTTGAAGATGGTACACTAGAAGACGATGGAGTCACAACTTCAATACCGGATTCTACTATATCAATTGTATCATTAGTATTTGAAATATTTGGTAATGCAACATATTCAGTTATGTTTGATTGATTTAGCATAGTCTCTATAAAACTAATGTTTTTTGTACTATTTAAAGTTGTATTGTGGAGAGAAGGAATGGTTAAATTCGTTATATTAAACTCTACCACAGTTGGAACTACTGTTTCTACACACATTTTCATTGTTATTATTTGAGATGCCTTATTTATAGTCCACATAGTATCACAGGTTTCCATTATTAGTGTTACAAATAGGGTTATCTTAAAGCAAGTTTTCTAATTATTTTAACCAAGCATATTATAAAGTATGTTTGGTTTGTGTAAATATAAAAATGCCCTGGGAAGACCAGACAAAGGAATACATAGTTATAGAATTGCCAATATAGCTGTTGCTGATGTAGCTTTAACTATCCTCTTGGCTTACATTATATGGGTTCTTACAGAATGTGATTTTTGGTTAATATTAGCAGGTTGTTTCTTACTTAGCATTGTACTTCATAGAATGTTTTGTGTTAAAACTACCATTGATAAATTTTTATTTCGATGATCTTTTCCTAGTTTTCCTAGATTTAGGAATAATATTTTTTTTTGTTCTTCCATCTTGTAGGATTTGTTTATAAAGATTATCTAATTTTTTCCAATTTATTTTATTAAGTTGGTACGATAAACCACTTTTTTTTGATTTTGAAGTATATTTTTTTTTAATTTTTAACTTTTTAAAAACAAATCTTTTATTTTTTGAAGATTTTCTTGCAAATCCTGCAATATTTAATACTAATCTACGCTTGTATTCTTGAATCACTTTATTATGAAGAGATTTTTTTTTAAGTGTTTTATGAGGATCTATACCATTATCTACTAATGTTATAGCTAAAAAGTCTTCTTCTGGAATTTTCATTCTATATCCAAAATCATCAATGATACGTGCCATCTTATATTATTGATATATTTTATTGTTATAGTATAAGATGTCATATGATTATTTATTTAAAATTATATTCGTCGGAGACACCGATGTTGGTAAAACCGCACTAACGAATAGGCTTACAAGAAATAGGTTTGATTTTCATTATGATGCTACCATAGGAGTTGATTTCTCATCACTTACACTAGATATTAATGATAAACGCATAAAAACTCATATATGGGACACTGCTGGACAAGAATGTTTTTCATCAATTATCTCTACATATTATCGAGGAGTCGCTGGAGCCGTATTAGTATTTGATGTAGGGAGAAAGGATTCTTTTCGGAAATGTAATTACTGGCTTAATCAAATAATGTGCAAGAGTTCAGTGGACCATACACCTTGTTTGTTTTTGATTGGTAATAAAACAGATAAAGAAGATAGAGCTGTTTCTAGAGAGGATGCAGAACAGTTTGCTAAGGAGAATAATATGGTATACTACGAAACAAGTGCCAAAGAAGATATCAATGTTCACGAATTTTATAAAAACATGATTAAACATATTGCAACAACTATAGATTTGGAAAATGCCACCGAACAGCAAGGTATCCGTAAAGGAATGATGTGTCATTCAAAATTACAACAAAAAGAAGAACGAGATTGTGTTCTTTGCTGTAATATACTCTAATATTGATATAACTGTTCTACTAATAATGAAAATGAAAAATTCATATTACACAAATTAATAGGATATCCTCTATCATTCAATAATTGTACTCTTAGTCTCTTCAATGTTGTAGGTCCAAAATACGTGCGTTTTTGCGCGCCGTCATTATCATAGATCATTGGAATAGTTCTATCTATATCTTCTCGTTCTACAGGAAAACGAAGTAAAACATCGGTATCTGTTGGTGCAAAATACCGATTTTGAGATATGTTTTTTTGTGCTATTACTATTTGTTGTGCAGTATATTTTTGCGCATTTGTTAAATTATTACTTCCATCAACAATTGGATTAGGATTTTGCGTTCCTCTTCTACAAGAACGTTGTGTTAATTTCACATTACCTTTATTACTGAATACACTACTACCAGAAGCATCTGTACAGATAGGTATTGATGATTTGGTTCTTTGATAGTAATTGGGTAATTTAAATTTATTTTGATTATCGGTTAACGATATCATACTACCAGTAATTCTATTTGATTGGAAATCATTGACTTTTAATATTAGATACCGTGTTCCGAAAAGATCTACACAACCTTCACTTGTAATAGATGTTCCCGAATAATTTGTTTGTCTAAAACCCAATAACCAACCTAAATTATAATTAATTTTTGGACCAGAATTTTCAATATTACATCCTGAAGCATCTGGTAAGAAATTTAAACTAATATCAGAACCACTCCCATCAAATGTTGTTTTTAATGTATTGCCGCTTATTTCTACTGTTGTTCCTGTTCCTGTTACTGTCATTGCAGTATTCAAAGCATTTACTAAGGTTTGCTTATCATCATAAAACCCTTCTGGAATTGTAATTCTATTTCCATTTAACTCAAAACTATTCGTACCGAATTGTTCATTAAAAGGGTACCATGTTCTAGGAATTTCTACACTGCCTACAACAATAGATACAACATTGCTCATAGGTTCACTTAAGTCAAATGTAAAATCTGTACTTGTACCTAAATAAGTATTAGACCCATCTTTTGGACTACCATCGCAATTTATATTATCAGTTTTAATTTCGCGATATTGACTATCTACATTGATAATATTTTGATATGTGTTTCTCAATGTAGGATTCATATTACCTTGTACAGTATCTACATTGTGTGCGTTAGGAATTAAAAGTCGCTGTTGTCCTTGTGTCATATGATTTGTAGGTTCCAGAATAGATATGTTATTTCGTCGATTTGGTAAATTTTCAGCAAGTGTTGTAGAAGGACCACCGCTATCATAATATTCATTATTAAATATATTTTCTCCTGGATCTGTAACTTCTCGTTGATCTAAACTATCAATAATAGGTTGTAATTTATCAAAATTATTCAATAATTTTTCACCTACTTCTTTAAAAAATGTAACGGCAGGAATGTTTTTTAATGCTTCAAATTGGGATACTACACTATTAATTGCGGAACGTATACTTTCTTTTGTTTGCACAGATGTTATACCTATTAATTCAAGTAAATCTTCTAGAGAATAATTTTCTATATTTAAATCTGGTGTATCAGACATATATTAAATAATAAGTTTTTAATTTAATATTTAATAATCTAAATGATTTTATTTTGAAGACTCGCTTGTCCCAGTATAACTATAACCTCCATGCATTCCACATTGTACATTTATGGCTTGAGAAACTCTATGTAAACCATGAGCTAATTGACGATGTTGATGTCTTAATTTTTTACAATGTTTTCGCGATGGTTTCTTATGTTTTCCACCTCGTCTTTTACGACGGGTTTTGCGTTTTCTTCTGCGACGCGTTCTACGGTGCTTTTTTTTTAGTGCTCTTTTTTTAGTTCGTCTTCTTCGACGTCTTTTTCTTCCACCCTGTACTACTCCCACACCTAGTGCTTTTAAATTCGCTGCTCTCTGTTTTTGTGCTGCTTGTCTTCCACTTCCAACATGACTACCGGCTTCATCTATAATCATTTTTGTTACAGGACTAGCACGCGGACAGGGAATGCCTAAGGTAGGATTATGGTAAAAGCAAAAATACATTGTATAGCCTTGATCATCCCAACCTGCTCGACTGAATGCTTGTACATATCTTTTTAAACGTTCAACAGGAATTACATCTACTGCATCTGGGTCATCATCATCATTATATATAATGATTCCAGCGCCATCGCGTAGTGATAATATTCGCTCTGCCGTTGATTTACTAACTTCTGTATTAAAACCAGCTTCAGTGAGGTTTATCAATAACTTTAACCACCCGGTGGCAAATTTTGCTTCATCATCATTTCTAAGTCGTGGTAATTTATTGATATCTCTATTTAAATCCTCATATTGTGCTGGGTCTGATTCACATGCCTTGCGGAATCTATAAGAGAATTTATTAAAATAAAATTGGATAACATACACTAAAGCCGATAATTTGCATCCTTGATAAATGACCCTCTCTTGTTTGTTAGCAGTAAATGCGGATGCGTGTACTTTATCCATTAATTGCATACCGGCACCACGTCCTGCTGCTCTATTTGCACATAAACCCTCAATGTAGAGAAAAGGTTCGGCTTCTTTCTTGTCCACGAATTTAAAGTACTCATGATTTTTTAAAGGTACTGAACTTTCCTGTTCTGATTTTTGTACAATTGCAGCTCTGATGGTGACCATTCTATTAAGATCTCGCAAAATAACAAACGCATTTGTTGTAAAGTTTCTCCCCCCATGTTGTGTTACCATCGAATGTTGACTTCCTCTTTCAGAAACTCTAAGGATAATATAATTCATAGTATAATTCATTTTATCTTCATCAAAAAAATCGGGAGTAATAATATCGCCACATGAATATTCACCAGCTTCACCAGCTGTTCTTACCTGTTGTGCAGCAAAAGCATAATTGTCAGTAGTAAAAGGTCCCACGATTGTTATATTTTGTGCTTGTACAGCTGTTAATAATTGTGTTAAATCTGCATCTTGCATTGTTGTTCTTGGATTCACAAAAAAATAATCTCCTGGATGTGTTAATATTTGCGCTCTGGACATATTACTAGATACTGAACCTGAACCTGAACCTGAACCAGAACCTTCTTTTGAACTATTTGAAGAACCTATACTTGCCATTGTATATATTATAAT
>Ga0181406_1000456_pt1 | contig 15499 bp, 20 predicted proteins | sample 29SPOviralmetaG_FD_130135 | JGI IMG/M metagenome (GOLD analysis project Ga0181406, IMG submission 130135) | Marine viral communities from the oligotrophic San Pedro Time Series (SPOT) site, San Pedro Channel, CA, USA - 29 SPOT_SRF_2011-12-20 | ecosystem: Environmental > Aquatic > Marine > Strait... | reverse complement strand
GAAAAAAAAGTAGAAGAAAAAGTAGAAGAAAAAGTAGAAGAAAAAGTAGAAGAAAAAGTAGAAGAAAAAGTAGAAGAAAAAGTAGAAAAAAAAGTAGAAAAAAAAGTAATAAAAAATAATGGTTCGGAAGATGAAGATGAATATGAATTTGAAAATGGTATAATTAATATGTAAATTAAGGTAAAATAATAATAAGTAATTGAAATATAAATGCCCAAATAATATTTTTTTGTAATACAGAATTTAAGAAGGATAATAAAACGCCAATAATTAAAAATATAATATGAATATTTCGAATACTATTATATTTATTATTATATAAAAAATATATTTGAATAATACAAAAAAGTATCATAAATTTACCTAATATTACACCTAATGGACAAACATAACCGGGTTGGTGATTTATAAAATATCCTAAGAGAGAATTATTACTAAAATAATCGCCGTCATTAATAGTTGTAAAAGTTGGACAGGCTAAATTAGTATAATAAAAAATAATAAAAGTAGATAATATAGAAAAAAATAATTTTAAAAATATCATAATTATATTTAGTAATATAAAAAAATATATATTAAATTAAATATAAATTAAATATAAATTAAATATAAGTCAATAAATGTTTTATATAATTAATATCCGTTCTATCTTGCCAATTTGTATTAAATCCATAAGTGAATAAATGAGTAAAAATGCTTAAATGAGTAGGATTTTTTTTAAATAAATAATTTAAATTATTATGCCAATAATCATTAGGATTTTGAGAAATATAATAATTAAATAAATCACATGGTTTATCAATGTGTTTAGTTAATTTATTATATGTATTATATGTAAGTGTATTATTCCATGGAAATACATTAAATATTAAAATATATAAAATAATAGTAAGTGACCATATATCAGAACTATACCAACTAGTAAATTTTTGATTATTAATTAATTCATATGAAGCATAATGCATAGTACCACCTCTAAAATCTAAATTTTCGGTGGCAATACAACTAAAATCTAAATCAGTAATTTTAATAATAAGTTCCCCATTATTTTTTTGAATAAGAAAGTTTTCTAATTTAATATCTCTATGTGCTATATTATTTTTATGAAGAGTAGATATAATATCTACAATTTGTGCAAAAATTTGTATTTTTTCATTTATAGTAAAAATATTTTTTTCAAAATAATTAAATAAATCACCGTCGGGATAATAAGGGAAAATTTCAATATATTCATTTTGTTTATATTTATTATAATAAATTTGTTCGGGTGTAACAATATTATTAAGTTTTAATGTATTAATTATATCAATAATAACAATATAATTATCATAATTTTTTTTGAAACCTAATTTAAAAATTTTATCATTATATTTAAATATAGAAGAATTTTTTTTGTCAGAATAAAATGGTTCAATTTCATTAGAATAAATTTTATAAAATATAAGTTCAATATTTTTTGGTGAATTTATGGTAGTACTATATTTTAATTCATATAAATCTTGAATTTCTAATGAAGAAGTATTTTTATGTATGGGAACTGTAATATTTTGTTCTATACTATTATAATTAGTGAAATATCTATTATAATAATATGATATGTAGTTGGAAATACATGAAAACATTAATATTATATAATATTTTAATAGTAAAATCAATTTTAAGAAAATTAAATATTATTAGGAGAAATATTTTCATAATACGTCCATAATTGTTTCATAAAATTAGGATTTGGATTAGCAATATTTCTTTTTTTTTGAACTAATTTTAAGGCATATTTTGGTGTATAATTGTATTTTTTTATAATATATGCTAATAAAATAGTAACACTACGGGAAACACCACAAATACAATGAATTAAAATTTTATTTTTATTATATTCAGAAGAAGAAGAAACATTTTTAGAAAGTATATTATCGATGTAATGATTTGTAATTTCAAAATAATGTATAATATTTTGATCTTCATTATCAATTAAATTTAATGAAAGATGATTAAATGTATCGTCATAAATATTATCAAAACCAGTAACAGCACTAATAACATTTTTAATATTATATTGATTTAATTTATCTATATTGTGAGCGTCATATACATTTCCAATATAAATGTTATCAATAATATTATCAGCACTAAATTCATTATAACTAATATAATAATGATACATATGTCGTAACCTACCGTAATAATAAAATAATAATTCGTTATATGACGACATTATATATATATATAATTTTTTAATTTTATATAATTTTAAATTTAAAAATCTAAATAAATTTAAAATTATATTTTTTTTAATAAGGCATCAAAATGACTTGAATTATTTTTATAACGTGTATATAAAATATTAAAAGAATTCTGTTCATTTTGTTCAAAATTATTATTAGTATTTAATAATAATTTGAAACGAAAATCCTTACGTGGTTTATTATATATAATAGTTCCTTTAATAATTTTATTTCTATTTTTATCATATGAATTACCTGTATAAATATTAATATTTATATTATAAATATGACTAAGAGCAATTAATTCGGGAGTACCTCCCCATCTATTATTTGTAACAGAAAAGTCATTTTTACCTGAATAAATTTTATATGTATCAATATATTCTTGAAAAGAAGATAAATTATGAGTTAATAAAACAAAATCTTCTATAGTTAAATCAAAATCAGAAAGATATAAGTTTTTATTTTTAATAATCCAATTAACAGCTTGAGCTTGAATAATTTTAGTATTCATATTAGGTTTAACTTTTTTATATATTTTTAATAATCTTAATATGGAATCATAACAGCATGTGCCATTAGTATTAGTATCAATAATATCAAAAGTGTCGTGTTGATATGTAGTATTTATAAATTCTTCAAAATTCATAAATAAATATGATGATAAATTTTTAAATAAATTAAATTAAATATATCTTTCGGAAGGTCCTTCATCAGAAAAAGGATTTAATAATTCAATAGGAGAATAACATGTATCATAATACATACATAAAAATAATTTAATAAATGCTTTTATAATTTTGTAAAGTATCATACTTGAACATAAAATAATAATAATTCCAGAGATAAATGTGCCAAAACGAATACCCCAAGGTAATTCAGGAATAGGTAAATTTTTATAACTATTAATAGCATTCATTAAATTATAACCATTATTTCTTAAAAGAGATTTTTTGGAATAAGAGTTATGTGTAAAACTAGAAGTTAATTTACATGTATTAAATAATTTACATTTTTTATTTTTTCTATCGTAAGAAATGTGAGCACAGTCATAAATTTCATTACATTTTTTTTGACAATCAACAACATTTTCAATATTACAAACATTAGTTAATTTATTACCATTACATTTTTTATATCTTCCAATAAGAGCATATTCTTTATTTTTTTCTTTTATATCTTTTAATAAAGTTAAATAATTTCCTTTAGTATATTTTTTTTTATCTGTTTTATCAAAATCTTGGATTGATTTATCTAAAATCTCTTTATATTCAGGTTCTAATGTTTTTTCTAATCGTTCTGTTTCTAATTGTGTTTCTTCGTCACCAAATTTACTTAATATATTATTTTTTGCTTTTTCAGTTTTTTCTTTCATATCACCAGCAGATATTAAATTAGTAGTTTTAACATAATTTTTAAATACTTCAGGAATGGAAGGTATATTGTTTAATAAGGTTTTCATTTTATTATCAATAGCACATGTTTTTAATTTATTATGATATTTATTATCAGAAAAAGTAATATAACGGCAACGTTTATTTTTTTTAACTTTCCAACTATTTTGTAAATTTCTATCAACATTACACATAATATTATTGGAGGATAGTTTAATATTAGGATTAATATTAGCAGTTTTAGTAAAACCTAAAACATTATAATCTTTATTTTTAATTGAAATGCGACATGGTTGTAAATTAAAATAAGTTAAATTAAAAATATATGAACCATTTTTTTTAAATTTAGTAGTAGTCATATTTTTTTCAAGAATTTTATGAGTATAACAAATATAAGAATTACAATTACTTTTTAAAATATCAAAAGTATTATTTTTATTTTTAATATAAATATTAAAAAATAATGGATTATCAAGTTTATTAGAAGAGAAAATAAGAATAATTTCTTTTTTTTTTACTTTATTATTATGTGTAAAAAGTAAATTATAATTATTTTTAGATATAGGTTCTAATTGAAAATTTTTAACATAATTATCATTAATAATAGTCTTATTATTATCTAATAAAAAAAATTTATTAGTTAAAACATTATAGGTTAAAACAAGATTATCTGCTTTTATGTTTTTAATAGAATAATTGTGATTAATCTTGGTCATTATTAATTATTTATTATATAATAAAATTAAAATAAATTATTTAAAATTGATTTTTTTTTTATATATTATATAAATCAGAATGATGTCGGAAAGAGAACAAATTCAAGAAGAAATTTTTAATGAAGTAACAAATAATGAAAATAAAACAATTATTCTATCACCACAAGAAGAAGTAGATATGAGTGATAAACCAGGTTTAAGTTATAATTATAAGGATCCAAATCATAAACCTCCATTTAAAAATGGGGAAGATTATACCGAATTAGACGCTTCAGAGGATAAAGAAATAAACGCGGTGGCATTTGGTAAGAATGGGAAATATTTAATTGAAATTACAGAAAGAAATAATATGGCTTATATTTATCATAATGTAGATACAAATAAAATTGAAATTTGGGGTGAATCAAGAAAATTTAATTATGTAATTTTGCAAATTAAAAAACGTTATGAAAATGCAGTAAATTATTTAAATAATAAAAAAAAAAATGAAATGGGAAAAGAATAAAAATGTAATGGGAAAAGAATAAAAATGTAATGGGAAATAATAAAATTAAATATATTTAAATTTTTTTTAAATAATTTTAGATAATGTATCAATTTCATCTTTTGTAAGTTGTGAAAAAATGTCATTATTTGAATCCTTATATTTAAAAATAGATTGAACAAATAATTTAAAATTATCTTCATTAATACAATCATAGAAATCAAAATTTTTAAAAATTTGGATAAGTTTTTTATATAAATTTTTTTGGTTTGATAAATAACAATATTTAGGATAATCTATTTGTTCAGAAATATTTTTATTTTTTTTAATTTTATCATATGTATAGGAAATATATTTAGGACCAGTGAAATACAGATAATTTAGAAAATCCCAATTTTGTGTTTTATTCATATATTGTTCATAATTAATGCTTTCTAATATATGTTTATTCCATTTATATAAATAATATTCAATAAATTCATTTTTACAATTTTTAATAGAAAAATTATATATATTTTGATGAAAAGTATATGTGAGTAAAATAACTTGATCAGCATTAATAATGGTTGATTTAATATTTTTATAATGAGATATTAAATTAGAGAAATCAGTAAATAAATTATATGAACAATCTTTAATAATAATTTCTTCTAAATTAACATTATTATTATTATTTTTAAATTGGTCTATTAATATAATAAGTTTTTTAATATCTTGTTGGCATTTAGAAATTATTAATTTAAGATTAATATCAGATATATTATAATTTAATTTAGTGATAAATTTTTTACCAATTTTGAAAAGTGTATGTTCTGTTGGATTATACATTTTTAATGTATTAATTTTTTTTTAGGATAATTAGTAGTTTTATTATATTTACCAATTAAAATAACAGGTCGAATAGTTTTATTTTTAATAAAGAATGAATGAAGTTCATTGATATCAGATTTTGATAAAGAACTACTATCCATATTATCAATTATATATGCTAATTTTTTTTTCTTATTTTGTAACATACTACAAACATCATATGTTTTGAATGATTCTTTAATTTTATCATAAATAAGGTTTTTAGATTTAATACTAGAAATATCAAAATATAAAATATTATAATTTTTATTTTCTAAAAATAAAGTAGCTAACAATGATTTACCAATACCAGTATTACCTTCTAATGATAAAATAAAAATTTTTTCTAAAGTAGAATACCATTTATCTATTTGTAAAATATATTTTTCCATACCAATTAATTCATCTAATTTATTTATTTGAAAAGTTTCGACCAGATGATTCATTCATTTAGATATATATATATATATAAAATCAATTTTATATAATTATAATTATAATTATGTATGTATATTATATATAAAATAGATTATAATTATAAATAATGAATAATTATAAGGATTTTAAAAAATTATCATTGTATACTACATATATTAAAAATGTTAAATGGAATTTTAATTTTATGAAAGAAAAAATTTGTGCTTCTACTGAATTAAATTATAGAATATATGAATCAAAAATGTTATTTAAGGAAGTATATAATTTTAATAATTATAGAGATTGTTTTATGAATTTAATAAATGAAATTAAAACTTTAAATTTATGTAAAACATGTAATAGATTAGATGATAATTTTTGTAAAAAATGTGAAATAGAGAATATGATAGACGAAATAACATTAGTAGAAATGAATGAAGAAGAAGAATGTCCAATTTGTTATAAAAAATTATCAATGAGATATGTTCATATTTGTTCAGATGTGAGACATAAAATATGTAATAAATGTTATAGTAATTTAGAAATTAATATAGATGTATTATGTCCAATATGTAGACAAACCGATGAAGAATTTTAGAAATTAAATATATTAGAAATAGTATCTAATATTGTATTATCTGTAGGATTAACATTTTGTTCAGAAGTATTTGTTTGTTGTTCATTAATAGTATCTTCAATAATTTTTTTTGTTTGATTATTATCAATAGTTGGTGTATTTGAGGGAATTTGTTGATCATAAATAATTTTGTTAGCTGTAGTAGTTTTTTGTATTTGTAATTTTTCTTTAATAGAATCTTGTAATTTATATTTTTCTTCAATTCTATTTTTAATATTATTTATATTATCTTCTAAATCTTTAGCAATATTTTTAGAATTACTTAAATCATTTTTATATTTAACAATATTAGGATCAGTAGAACCAATACATAATGTATAAACATGTTTAGCTTTAGTATATGATTGTTGTGAATATTTAACGGAATCATCAATAGATTTTAGAAGTTCTGTTTTTAATAAAATATCTTTAGGAGAAACTAAAGTATTTTTTCTTAATTGTTTAGTTTTATGAAGTGAAATAATAGTCTGAATATTATATTGTTTTGATTTATTTAAAGCAACATTAAATTCAAGAAGTTCATTTTTTTTAGGATTTTTATTGTTTTTTAATATTATCATACTATTTTTGAGTGCTAAATTAATTTCAGCAAGTGATAAATTATTTTTAACTTCTTCTAAATCTGTTTCAGCACTTTGAATTTCTTCTTCATTTGAAGATAAATTAGTTAATAAATTATTATATATAGTATTATGTTTTTTTACTTTTATTTGTAATTTTTTTATTTTTTCTTTTAATTCATTCATTTTTTGTTTATCAGTTAAAAGACCATTTTTTACCATAGCAGTTAATTCACTATTATCATTCATAGAACCTCCTTTAAAAGTATTACATTTAATACAAAAATAATATGTAACAAATACAATAAAAACAATAATTAGAGTTATAAATGGAGTAGAATAAGATTTATTTGAAAAAATATTATCTAATATATTCATATATATATATATTAATGATATAAAAAAAATAAATAAATATTTTTGTTGTATATATTATATGGATTATAAGAATATTTTTGAAAATTATGGAATAATTAAAAACAAAATAAATAAATTATTGGGTGCTATTGATAGAAGTTATATTAAGAATGAATTAGATAATATTAAAGATATTTATATAAAAAAAGTAGTAAAATGTCAATATTTGTATGTATTACAAAAAGAAATGAATTTATTAAAAAATAATAAATCTCAACTTATTATTGAACTGGAATATAATTTAAAAAAAATAGAAAAAATGGAAAATATAAAAGATATAATGAAAATATTAAATAAATTAGGATATGTAGATTTATTATTATTAATATTAAATATAAATGAAAATGTATTAAAAAAAATTAAAAATGAGACAGGTAATAATTCTATAGAATATAATTTATTAGATATACATAATTCAAAAAATCAAGAAGAACATTTAGAAAATTTAATAAATAGAATTACAAATAATATATTTGATAAATATAATGAAACAAATAGTAATTCTAGTAATAATATAAATATAATATATAAAAATAAAAAAAATATTTATGAAGAAGAAGATGAGGAAACAAATGAAGAAGAAGATGAAGATGAAGATGAAGAAGAAGAGAATAAAAAAATAAATTTAGATATAAAAAAAGATATGAAATTATTAATTCCTACAGTTATTGAAAAAGAAGAAAAAATAGAAAAAAATGAAAAGGATGAAGAGGGAAATAAAATAGAGGAAATAATATCACAAAAAATGATATTAAGTAAAGATGATATGGAATTATTAAATAATTTATAATAATTTAAATCATATTTAAGTCTATATATTTATACCAAGGGCAACTAGTATCATATTTTTTTGGATCAAAATTATCTTGTTTTTTCCATTCAGAAAATGTTTTATTATCAACTCGTTCTTCCTTCCAATTACATATTTCTTTTTTCCATTCTTTATAATTTGATCCAGGTGTGTGTCTGAGAGCACCAGAAAATGTTTTTTTAATTTTTATAACTTCTTGTTTAGTTGCGATAGTATGTTCTTGTTTAGGTGTGGTAGTAGGTTCTTGTTTAGTTGGTGTAGTTGGAGTTTGTTTAGGTGTGGTAGTAGGTTCTTGTTTAGGTGTGGTAGTAGGTTTTTGTTTAGGTGGTGTAGTTGTAGTTTGTTTAGGTGTGGTAGTAGTTAAGATATTATTTTTTTTAGTTGAGAAATTTTAATTAAATAAATTTTATATAAAAATGCGACAATATGAATTAAGGGATGAGAAAATTTATTTCTAAATTTCTTAACCAAATTATACCACAGTAGATTATTATCGCGAGAGCGAATTAAATCCCAGTACATATTATTCATTTCTCGTTTACATTTTCCAATTTTTTGTAAAAAGAGTTCTTCCGTGATGTTGTGGCTCATATTCTTAGTATAAGAATAATAGAAATATCAATTTAAAAAAATATTAATCTATAATTTGAATTTAATGTAATTAATCGGTATCAATAATAATTATTTAAATATCGTCAGCAAATGCCATATTATTTCGAATATAATTATCCCAATCTCGTCCTTCCATATTTTTGGAATCAAACTCGTCTTGTTCCTTATAGTTTTTAAGGTCTTCACGGGAAATTGTATCATTTGGTTCCAATCCAAGTTCAGCTTTTTTCCATTCCTTATAACAATTGACAATGGAATCCGGTTTGGAACCAGAGAAGATAGGCTTATCAGCGTCTTCTGTTCCAGCAATTCGTTCTTGAATTAGTTCAATTCGCAGTTTTTTCTCAGTAGGTTGAGAAGTAGATTTATTTCCAGAAGATGGTTCAAGACCATTTTCTTTATCTTTCTCTTCAGCCATATTTTGATATTTTTGTAATTCTTCTCCGGCACTCTCTTTAATAGTAGACCATTGGGTAGCTAGGTCACTAGTATCATCCATACCAGTTTTTTTTTCTTTCAAAAACATTGAATACGCAGAAGTATGTCTTGGTTTTGTGGAACGTGTAGGTTTTTTAAACTTCAACGAAGATTGTCCTACCAAATCCCACATTTCTTCTTCCGAATACTTGAAATCAGGAATTGAACACAATGCAGAAACAATTGTGTCAATCTTGGAATGAGTAGAAACGCCAGGCATACTTAAGAGTTTTTCTTACTTCAGAAATACAGAAAAATCAATTTTGAAATCTATAATCTAAAAAAACTAAAAATCAAAAAGAGTAAGAAGAACTCATAAAAAATTTGAAAAAAAAATTTGAAAAAAAATTTGAAAAAAAATTTAAATTTAAATTATTTTAATATTATTTATCTATTTACAATAAATTTATTCTGTTCGCATATTATTTATCTATTTACAATAAATTTATTCTGTTCGCATATTATTTTGAATGAATTCAAACCAATCACAGGTTTCGTCATATTTATCCTTATCAAAACCATATTCTTCCTTATACTCATTCAAATCTTCTCTTTTAATTGAAGAGTTAAATTCTAGATTTTTCTGTTTCAGAACCCATTGTTTGAAATTATTTAGAGCAGTTTTAGGTGCTTTACCTGTAAATAAGGGAAGCGAAGAGATATCTGTATCTGTTTCAATAGGATCTTCAACTTCAACTTCAACTTCAACTTCACCTTCAACTTCACCTTCAACTTCAACTTCAACTTCATCTTCTGAATTATGAGTTTCAGACTTTTCTAGATAATTTTCAAATTCTTCACGTGAAATTACTCCGTCATTATTCTCATCGATTGTATCAAATGTATCAGATTTGGTAGTTTCTATAACTGGTGAACTTGTATCTGCCTCTTCTGTTGAAGAACTAACTTCATTTTTTTGTTTTTTTGCGGCAGCAATTGCGGCCTTCAATGCCTCATTCTTATCTTTGGTTTTTTGTTTTTTTTGTTCCTTCAGATCTTGTTCATTGGAAAATCCCAGTTCTTCATTTTTCTTACAAGCAAGATCTTGATAAATTTTGAATTTATCAGGGTCTTCCTTAATGTCCTTCCAAATTGGTTTTTCTGGTTTTCCAGCATTTTCTGCTTGAAACATTTTGTATGCTGAAGTTTTCATAGGTTTTTTATGACTTTTTTTGGTTGGTTTAACTGTATCGTATAACTCTTGAAGTTCTTCAGAGGAATATGAAAAGTTTTCAACGTCTTCCAAAGCTTGGAAAAGAGTGGAAGTGAGAGTATCAAATGCCATAGGACCCATATTTCAACAATGTGTTAATTACATAATACAGAAAAATCAATTTTGAAATCTATAAATCTAAAAATAAAAAAAGTAAAATCAAGATATAGTATATTATTTTATTTATAATTTTGAAGTTGATTTCTAATTATAAGAAGTTGATTTTCAATTTTATTTTGAACTGTAGTACTATAATTATTTTTTATAGCTATGTTTAATTGTTTTAATAATTTTACCTGAGTGCCCCGGATACCTTCCATAAGAATTTATAGATTTAAATAAAAATATCAATTTTGAAAAAATATAAAACTATAAATAAAAAAAAACCTCCGCTCACTTAGTAATAAATTTTTTAATTATATGTGAATTTATATTTATTTTTTAGATTTAGGCATATTTTACCCAATCATATTTATTTTCTGTATCACCGTCATTTCCGTCGTCTACAATCTTAATATCAAATTTAAATGGGACAATTTTCTTATCCTTACTTCTTACTGGGAAAATCAATACTGTTTTACCGGCAGGAAGCCAACTAGTCATAGTTTTACGAAGACGTTCCCCAGGAAGAGTAAATTCACCTCCTGCTTGATCTTTCCAAGACAACATCATTCCAAGGGTCATTTTAACTTCTTCAATCTTCCCAGTATCCTTATTGAATTTAGTGGGATTTGATACTTCAGAACCTTCAAGAAGATCCAATCGAAAATCTGTCTTGAAATCATATCGACGCATAAGTTGTGGAGAATGACCTTTTCTATTTGACGGATCAGAATCTTCAAACTCACTAACACATTCATACCATAGATTTTCAAGAGTATCTTCAAGAGCAGAACCAGTATCACTGGTATTAGCTAGAGCTTGAAAAACTAGAAGTGCGGCATTATCCATTCCTTCATTCAACGCATTGGTCCATTTATCAGCATTTTTTTTCTTCTCAGCTGAAATTTCATCCTTTGTTTTTGATGAAGTTTCAGGAAGAGTAGAAAGAGAAATGGAGTTCTTTGGAGCAGTGGGAAAGGGCATGTTGTTTTGAATACCTAGAGATATCAGAGAAATCAATTTTGAAATCTATAAATCTATAAATTTATAAATCAAAAAAAACCTCCTCTCACTAGTATTGTCGTGAAAACAATATTTTAATCAAAGAATTATGGAATATTTAACCATAATACATACGCATTTCGCCGTAACTAAGTGGTCGTCCTGTTTCAGGATGTTTAAAACAATCTTTTGCCATTTGTGCTAGAGCACCTTCTAATCCATTTTTTTTTATATTTTTTAAAGTAGTTTGTGCTAACTTAGCATTAACTTCATCTCCATTTTTAGCACAATTATTTAGAAGACCAAATTCTAGTGTTCCTTCTGTGGAAATTTTAGAATTTTGAGTTTGCAATGCTTTCAGTCGTCGGAGTTCTACAACCTTAGCTTCAGCTGCTGCGAGTTCTTCGTCGAGAGAGGTTTCGTTTTGCGGGGAGTTGAGTTGAACATCCTTGGAATTTTGGGATTCAGAAGATGATTGAGACATTTTAGATAAAAAAATTTATAGATTAATCAATTTTGAATTTGTAAAATTTATAATATTTATTGTGAAGTAGGTGGATTAATAACCTCCCAACCAGAAGGTTCTTTTGGTTCAAAATCATTTTTCCAAGTAGTAGGATATAGACGTCTATGACAAGACATAAGACAATATGCTTTTTTTTTGTCTTCTTCTAAATGAATACAATCTTCTTCAAGAAGGAACATTCTTTGTTTAAATTTTTCAATCATGACATTTTGGGAATCAATATGAGCTTTCATTTGTTTAATTAGAATTTCTTGTTTAGTTTCTAGTTGTTTAATTTCATTATGAAGTTCTTGTGGGGAAGAAATACTTTCTGAAGAAGAAATGGACATTTCGTCATCTTCAACTGTATCAGTTTGACTATAATCTTCAAAATCAGAGTCTGTATCATTTTTTTTATTATATTGTTCATCTACTTCAAAAATTTTATGAACTTTCATTTTATTAATAAAGAATGTTTTTGTATAACCATTTTGATAAGCAAGAATTTTACGTTTTGTTGAACTATTCATAAATGTTACAAATGTAACATTACGAATTTCAGCTTCATCAGAATATGAAAATTGAATAATATCATTTTTCTTAATCCACGAAGTCCAATTTGAAAAATTATTTTCACTCACTTCTTCTTTTACAGAATTAGATTGTGAACTTGAACTAAGATCACTCATTTTTGAACAATGAAAAGTTTTGAAATTTCCGTTAGAGTCATATGCTGTCATATATGCTCCAGGAATAGGACCTCCAATATACCAAGAATGAAAATAGAGGGTTCTTGGTACTCCAGGCCAACTACCGCCGGAATATTTGAAACAAATAGTTTCGCCTTCAGAAAGTTTAGAAAGGAATTCTGTTGTGGTCGAATGAGACATGATAGAAGTAATATCTTATTATAGAAAAATCAATTTTAAAATCTATTATCTATAAATAAAAAAAACCTCCGCTCACAGAATTTAAAACAATCCATTTATAAATTTAAATATTCTATATGAAATATGTATTTTATTCAATAACATAAGCTGTAATATTATCAGAAGAACCTCTCGCAGCAGCATATTGAACTAATATTTCAGCAGTTGTCATAGTTTTTTGATTTGTTTCATATAGTTTAAAAATATCATGTGCTTCTTGGATAGAACGTCTCCAAGGATAATCAAGATCTTTAGAAATAGGACCACCTGATTTACCTGCTTCAAGTATCCAGGCAATTTTTTCACTTAAAAGAGAAGATTTAGGTGGACGAGGATGTGTTTTTTCCCATTTGGCAAATTTTTTAGCACGAAATTTTAGAAAAATATGGTTTTTAAAATAATTTTGAAATTCTTTGGTTGGATTAGAAATAAGTTGTCCCATAATTTTTTCGTCTGTTATTTTAAGATCTCTCATACCGTCGCAGGCAACTATAAATTTTAGATTACCAATCTGAGCATCTGAAGTATCAGATCCTAAAACCCATTTATAAATAACTCCAGAAGAACATACTTTTTCTCCACGACTAAATGAAGTTGATGTTGCTCGTGTTGGTTGAACTTTGCCCTTAAATCTCCAAGAAGTGGAAGTTCCGTCTCTTACAGGATAGAGAAGTATTTGTTCGGGATTAAGTTTTTTACAGCAAATAACAGTTTTCCATTCATTATATTCTTCAATAGAAACAGTTGATTTATAATCATCTAAATTAACTTCATCAAGTGAAGTATATGTAGACTGATTATATTCAGGACCGTTTATATGTTCAATAGAACCAGTAAGAATATGTGGAGTGGTAATATATGGAAGATCATCAAAATATCTTGTTGTTTGAGATGCTGTGTCATAAATAAGTTGAGTAGATTGTGGAAGTAAATTACCTTGAGAATTGAACATAATAACTTCACCGTCTCCAATTTGAAGAACATACGCATACCATATATCAGTTAAACGAGCAGTAATTAAAATAGTAGTTGTACAACCACCGCGTAAATAATTAGGCATTTGTTGTTGCCAATCTTCTTGTACTTGTTCGAGAGTTTCTATAATTTCTTCTGTAGAATTTATTTTTTCAAGTTTTTCAGAGATAATATGAGGGGCATTTTGAGCCATCCATTTAGAAACTTGATTACCTGCGTGACCGTCAAAAACACAAAATAGTTCAAAAGTTCCACTAGGAAAATGAGTGAATGAACCTTTAAAATATGAATGTGTATCTTCATTTTCAGAACGACCTCCAAGAATACTGGCTTCAGAAACATTATGAGAAAAATATTCTCGTCCTGTTAAAGATATAATTTCGGTAGTGGTAAAATGAATATCTGGTTTTGGGTTATCAAAATTAGAGAGATATGACCATTTTTGTGGTGATTTTGTTGTGTATTTAAAATTGTTAGAAGGAATGGAAATTTCGGAATTCAAAAGAAGAGTTGATGAGGACATAGTGGAAAAAATATAAAAAAGAGAATAGAAAAATCAATTTGGGTTATCTATAATATGTAAAAAAATATATTTTGGGTGTGTTTATTAAATATGTTTCGGGATATATAAATAGAAATATTAAATGAAAAGAAGTAATTTTACCAGGAAGTTGGATTATTTTTAGGAGTGGATACAGGAAGTCGCCTAACAGAGTTCTGTATTTCTAGAAATAGCCAACCATATGCTGTATCCTCATAGTAATAGGGAGAGTTAGAGTTGTAGATATCGTTGACTATGTCAATAAAATCGTGGTATGGTTCCTCCTCTTCTCCATCCTCTATCCAATTTGGTACCGTGTTCCATTCGTTGAAGAAATTAAGATAAGATTTAATATGATTTTTAAATTCATCCATTACAAGAGAATAATTCTCTTGAACTTGTTTTTTTTTAGGTAGAGTTTTTAAATGAAAAATTCTTCTTCGTAGATCAGTAGAATGTAAAACTTGAGTTGAACCTGATTGTGCGGTGATCATTTTAATTTCTTCTGTTTAGAAAAATCAATTTAGAATGTGTGAAAAAAAGAGAACTGCCCCTCTTCCAGCCACTGCTGTAATTGATAACATATTTGTGCTCCGAGGTGTTTTGCTTCGGAGGTTTCACTCTGGGTGTGAG
>Ga0181406_1000449_pt1 | contig 15668 bp, 31 predicted proteins | sample 29SPOviralmetaG_FD_130135 | JGI IMG/M metagenome (GOLD analysis project Ga0181406, IMG submission 130135) | Marine viral communities from the oligotrophic San Pedro Time Series (SPOT) site, San Pedro Channel, CA, USA - 29 SPOT_SRF_2011-12-20 | ecosystem: Environmental > Aquatic > Marine > Strait... | reverse complement strand
GATCATTCATATTTAATATGATAATCTATATTGTTTAAATCCTTTTAGTTCTTTTTTTCGTATCCAACCAAAACCATACCACCATTTTTGTTTTCCTTTCAAATTCCACCCTACTATTGTTACAGGTAAATTCTGAAGAGGAACCCATAAACCGTCATTATTTTCACTAATTACATGTGATTGTTCTATAGTAGGAAAGAATGAACTGTATAAATACACTTCACTATATAAACCATCTATATGTTCTAAAGAAGGTTCCATATTCTTTTTATGTTTTTGTCTGTAGTCTAATTGAAAATCTTTGACTATATTCCATAAATCATCTGGTAGTTCCATTTTACGTCTTTTTTCTTTCCCAACCATAACCACCCCACCATCCACCATTACTTTTAACATTATAAGTGATTGATACTAAAGGTAAGTTAGGTCTTGGTGCCCATTCATTACGCCAATGTAAATATTCAGTTCTAATTATATCGTTCGTGTTATGCCAAACTGGGAAATGTGTCCATCTTTCATATATTTCTCCGTATAATCCATTTATTTTTTCTAAACAATTACTCATTTGGATAATATGATGTTTTTTGTAATCTATTTGATAATCTTTTATTATTCTCCATAATTCATCCGGAAAGTACATGTTTTATACGTACTTAATTTTCTAAGTTATTAATATTTACACCAACCGTATCCATATATCCATATTTTTTTTTCAGGATCCCATGCAATAGATACAAGGGGTACATCTAATTCTTCAGGTACTTGATATTTAATATATCTCTTAGACCATGGTGGAAAAGAATCTGATTCATACCAGAATGAATCATATATACCTTCTATAAGTTTCAATGAAGGTTCTAACTTCATTTTATGAGATTTTTTGAAGTTTAATGCAAAGTCTATAATTAAATTCCATAATTCATCTGGAAGTTCCATTTTACGTCTCCAAATTTTTGACCAACCGTAATAAAAATTTATATACCGCCCTTGGTAAAAACAATCGTTTCTATAAGATGATATTGCGATACCATATAATTTTAAAATGACACAAGAACCTGAGTTCTCTATTGGAAATTCGTGATAATGAAAATTATCCCAATTAGGATTATCACTAATTTCTTTGGAATATTTGTATATTAGTTTCCTAGTAAAAACATGTCTAGTGTTCATCATTTCATTATGAACAATTTTTAATTTTTTATGGTGATGTTTTTTGTGGTCTATTTGATAATCTTTTACTATCTCCCATAATTCATCTGGAAGTTCCATTTTACGTCTTATTTAATAATAATCCGGAAAAAAATCAAAAGAAGAACATATTTGATTAAATACACCATCATCTAAATTTTTTAAAATCACCCAACCATAATATAAATGTATATACCTAACATCGTAATAATCATCATTTGGTGTTATTTCTATTGCTTGCAATTTTAATTCCATTCCATTTATCGAAATTTTATGATTGTTCTTACTAAAATTACACCATGTTGGATTATCCCCTATCCCTGGTGAAAAACCCCCTGTCACTTTTTTATAATATACTGGTCTATGGTCTGAAAATATTTGTCCATGACAAAGTTTTAGTCTTCTATTATGATTTTTTTTGTAATCTATTTGATAATCTTTAATTATCTTCCATAAATCATCAGGGAAGTACATATTACGTTTTATAAAGAACTATTCTTTGACCAACCAAAATGATATATCCAATTACCACTATTAGGATTTTTTTCTATTTCTACTAATGGTTCTCTCTCATTGTCATTCATATTAATCATATGTTCTGACCATGGAGGATGTTCACAAGAATAAAGCAAATAAGAATAGTAACAATATTTTATTCTTCCAAAACTTTGTTGTAATTTTTGTTTATGACTTCTTTTCCAATCAAAAGCGAAGTCTTTTATTAATTCCCATAATTCATCTGGAAGTTCCATTTTACGTCTCTTTAATAATAATCAGGTTCAATGTCATCAATTAATGCATTGTAACGCCTCCCTTGTTTAGGGAGATTATCAAACATAAAACCAATATGTGATAATCTGTTTCCTACAGTAAAGTCTTTTTCATAACACCACCCATAATATAAAATTATATCTCTATCATACCAATATGATTGATTTGGTAATCCAATTTGTTTAGGGGTTATTTCTATAGCATGTAATTTTAACCTAGCTGGAGATTCACTACCAACTTCAAAAATAATTATATCCCTAGTGGATAATGTATTCCAAGTAGGACTATGACCTATTGCCCGAATTAACCCTAATGTTCTTTTTTTTAGACTAAAAGGTCTATTCAACAATAATTGTTCATGACAAAGTTTCAATTTTTTAGAGTGATGTTTTTGGTGGTCTATTTGATAGTCTTTGACTATCTCCCATAATTCGTCTGGAAGTTCCATTTTACGTCTCTTTAAAAATTTTTAAATCTTTTGATATAAAACCTGAAAAACACTGGTCATATGATTCTTTTGGTATATTTTTTAATTTGTCAATAGATAAATATTTTAAAGATGTAGCTTTTATTTCTTTACACACATCATTTATTGTTCTATTATACATTATTAATTCTTTTTTTGATTTGATAGATATTCCTAATTCACATATATCAATAACAGGAGGTGCTGGTATTCTTACATGTATTTCCTCAGCTCCGTAATTATATAATTTGTTTATTATAGATTTTATTACATTCCCTCTTACTATTGTATCATCTACTATAATCAATTTTTTTCCTTTTATTTTTGTTGCATTATATATAAATTTTATATCACATATTTTTTTTCGTTCTTCGTTATTTATTGCAATGAATGACCTAGAAACTTTCTTATTTTTTGTTATTAATTGTGAATATTTCAAATTTAATTCCTTAGCATAAGATTTTCCAAGACATATACCTGTCAATGGTATTCCAACTACCGTATATGTTTCGTCAAAATTCTCTTGTTTGTCTTCCAAAGCTATTGTTTTTCCAAATTGTTTTCTTAAATTTTTGATATACATACCATCTGTAAAACTATTTTCGTTTAAAAAATATAATATTTCAAATAAACATAAACCTGTTGTAGATTGAGGATGATTGTATATAATTTGAATTCCATTCTCATTTATTTTTAATATTTCCCCAGGTTTTACATCTCTTATGTAATTTATTTCGTTCGAAAATGCTACACTTTCACTGCTTATATGAAAATTATTATCTTTTTGTCCAATACATAATGGTCTTATTCCATAACGGTCTCTCATTACATATAAATCATTATTTATTAAAATAACTATTGAATATGCAGCAGGTATTTCATTCATTATGTCTATTAAATTACTTTCTATACTACTACTGTTATTCATTAGTTTATTATTGATGTAAGTTGTATCGTGACCTTTTACATTTGGTATGTTTCCATTATGAGTTAATGCATAATGTATATTATTTATACAACCTCTTAATGGTTGTATTTCGTTCTGTATTAATTTACCTAAATTTGACGAATATCCTGAAGTTGAATACCTAAGATGTCCTAAACAAGAACTGCATTTTATACCCTTTAAACTATCTGAAGTACTATTTTTTATTTCACCTTTTCTTTTAATACTCGAAATATTATTTTCTATTTGCATTGAAATACCATAACTATCTTTTCCTCTATGCTGTAATTTTTTCATACCATCTTTCAATTCAATGATATTATTATTATTAACATTTTTACTGTATATTGCATATATCCCACACATATTTAAATAGTTAATTACAACATTATTTTACGTCTCTTTAATAATAAATTGGATAACAAAATCTTCCTTGACATTCACAATTTGATAACAAATTTTCAAAAGTTTTTTTTTCTTCTCTTTTTAAATTGTACCATCCATAGTAAAATACACAATGTCTGTACTTTTCTATACCCCATCTTTTACTTTTTCTTTCTCCACCTACTTCTATACTATGTAGATAAAGTGTTTCTTGAAATTTTCTCCTATACATTCTATCACAACTTTGATGTGTCAATGTAACTTCAGTTGGAATGTTGAAATACATTTTTTTATCCCACCACCATTCATCACTAGGTGATTTTCCAACTTCAACTGCATAATAACAAACCGGTCTAGTTTCCATCATTTCGTCATGGACAATCCTTAATTTTTTAGTATGATTTTTTTTGTAATCTATTTGAAAGTCTTTTACTAATCTCCATAATTCATCTGGAAATTCCATTTTACGTGATTTTATTTTTTTCCAACCAAAACCATACCACCATTGTTTTCTTCCTTCCAAATTCCACCCTACTGATGTTATACATAAATTATGAAAATACCACATACTGTTAAACCTATCATTCAAGTTATAAATTCCTCTGAAACTATCTGTATAATATGTTTCACACTCACAATATAATCCATTTATATATTTTAATGAAGGATGCATCTTTCTTTTATGTTTTATTGTGTAGTCTATCTGATAGTCTTTTATTATTTTCCATAATTCATCTGGAAATTCCATTTTACGTCTAATCTTTAAATTCAATTTTTGTAACGGCACAACCTTCACCTATGTTCTTGTAAGTTAGAAAGTGAGTACCAGGTGAAAATAACATTTCTGTTATTTCTAACCATTTTTTTTCTTTATTGTTTTTAACAATCTTAACATGTTGTTTTAAACCATTCCAATTTGTTAGAATGACATTTCTGTTTACATATTTATCAAAATTTCTATCCATCTTACGTATTTAATAATCTTCTCGTTCCATCCTAGCATTTATTTCATGGTCTTCGCTTAAATAACACCCGATGTGATAAAAAACTTGTGGATCACCATCTTTTAAACTTCTTTTGAAAAGATAGTATCGGGATCTTTGACTTTTAGTAGATTTTAACCAACATACACTCTTGTGTCCGTTGTCTTGTCCCATATCACTTGTCACACCAGTCCAGTGTATTAATTCTATTCTTATTCTTTCCATTCTTTTATCATTTTCTTTTTTTCTTTTACAGTATTCGATACTGTTGTAGCCTCTTCTATCACAAGCAAACGATATAATATGTTCTACTAAATCTTCTGGTATACTATTCATTTTACGTCTTTTTTTCACAACCTTATACCAAACCTGTATCCTATTCTATTGTATCCATTTACTGTTATTTCTTCTTCATAGTAATTCAGATAAAATCCTGTATGATACAAAATACTCGCTTTACCTTCTTTTAATTTTTCTTTAAAAATTTTAAATCTTTTCTTCTGTTCTTTAATTGGCCTTAAACTAACAATTGAAAATGGTCGATTTTGCATTCTCTCGTAGAAAAAAAAATCACTTATCTCTATTAATATTCTTTTCATTCTAGGGAAATTTTCTTTTTTCCTTTTGTGATATTCAATAGTGTTGTATCCTCTTCTGTCACAAGCAAATGATATAATATGTTCTACTAAATCTTCTGGAATACTATTCATTTTACGTCTGATTCTTTACTAAGGGTGATAATGGTCATAATAATCTTTTTTGAATTTAAAATATTCTTCATACCTTTCTGGATTAAAAAAATTATAATTGTAATTCTGAATAGCTAAATCTTCTTCGTACTCACTTCTGAATTTACCAGTATGATAAAATACTTTAGGACATCCTTTTTTCAAACTTTCTAAAAATTTCTTAGTTGCATCTTTTCTTTTTGATTTTCTTAAATAAAAGCTGGGTTTAAAGAAGTCATTCATTATTATTTCTAATGTGAATAACTCTACTATTATTCTTTTCATTCTTGGTTCATTGTCTTTTACTCTTTGATAGTAATCAATACTACTATATCCTCTTCTATCACAAGCAAAAGATATAATATTTTCGACTAACTCTTCTGGAATTTTATTCATTCTACGTCTTTTAAAACCTAAGAAAAAATATTGTATACTATTAAATGTATAAAATTATAATAATTGCTATTCTACTTTTATTATTTTTATATAATAAAAAAGATAATTTCCAAGATAATAGTAAGATAAGCGTCTTAATACTCAGTTACAATAGACCATATAATTTAAAAAAGTCTTTACCAATATTAAATAAATATAAAATAATAGATGAAATAATTGTTTTACATGGTAATCCTAAATATTATCAAAATTTTAATAATAATAAAGTTATTAATGTCAAAGATTATGAAAATAATAAAATTTATGGAGGAGCTAGAAGATGGATGGCAATGAAATATCTAAAAAATGATGTAATCATGATTTTAGATGATGATTTATATCCATCTGAAAAATTTGTTAATGATAGTTATAATACTCTCATGAAAAATTATTCTAAAAATACAATATACGGTAATTTCAATAGAGGTTGTAATGAGAATGGATATGACCATAAAGCTACCGCAGAAAACTATGACTCTATTCTTACAGGTCAAGTTATGTGTAAAAAGAAAATAATAGAAGATTATATGAAAAACTATTTTCATAAACACGAAAAATGGTTAATAGAACATCATGGTAATTGTGAAGATTTAGGTTTAAATTTTTTTATAAGAATTTTTTATAAAGAAAAACCTGTTTTTGTAAAAGGAACTTTTACATGGCTTGATAAATCTAAAGGATATTCTTCCAGTCCAGAACATTATAAAATTAGGGATAATTTTTGTAAAAAGTATCATAACATATAAATTAACTAAATATTCCACGTCTTTTAATTACCTAGCTGCACTTTTAATACCATTTTCAACTTCTTTAGTTATACTTTCTAAACCATCATTCAAAGCTTTATAAAGTAATAATGAATAGAACACAAATCCTAATACTGACAGCGCAATTCTATAACCAAATAAATCATTTCCTGAATATAAAACACCAGCTATGTAAAATATGAATAAGTATATACAAGTACAAATAAAAGTTACAAAAATAAAAATAGTTAATAATGTTTTAATAGTTTTACACACAAGACCTGGTATTATTTCTTCTGCTGCTCTTTTAGCTGCTTCAACTTTATCAGCAGCTATATTTTCAATATATCTAGTGCCCATTATCTTCTTACCAAACCAAACTTTCCAACTAGATTCCATTGTACCAGATGCTTCTGATGTAATTTTTTCATGAGCCATTTTAATCATATTAGTTTCAATATTATTAAAACATATTGAACAATTACCGGTTACCCGGTCCCTTGAATATCTTGGTTTACACATTGTACGTCAAGAAATAATCAATCATAAAAAAAAGTGAACCAATATCAAAACAAATACAAGCTGTTAAAACTACTTTGTTTATTGGTTTACTTTTTATAGCATCATAAGTATAGGTCAAACAACCTATAGTATAAAATAAAATACCTAAGAAAAGTATAATATCTTTCATTGTACGTCTAGTAATTTAATTACACCCTCTGTGCAATGTTGTAAATTATTGTCTGGAGTTAAAATATAGAAATTTGCATAAGTTTTATTCCAATAATGTATTATTCTATCTCGATACCTTTCGTCATGAGTATATTCGGGTGGTCTAACTACATTTACCCATACAATCTTCCATTGAGTTCTATAATATAATTCTAACAATACCTGTTTATACTGTTCATGATAGGTTGGGTCAAATTGAAATATTAGTGTTAAAACATCAGATGGTAATTTATCCATTTTACGTCTCCTAATTTAAATACCATATCCACAACATTCGTGAGCCATTTGATTAGGTTCATTGTATAAACAACCCCAACATTCAACTTTATCTTCTTGTGGATTTGTTGTTTCTTCTTCTTCGTCCGAACTATCATACTGATAGTGTTCAAAAGGAATCCACAAATTTTCATCTTCATGAACTCGAATCCATGTAGTTTCTTCTTCTTTATTATGTGATATTTCCCAACCCCATAATCCAATAGACGGACCTATTCTAAAATCAATATCTTCTAGTGTATAAATATTTCCAAATTTTTTATTCATTTCCTGTGAAGAAAGATTTAATTTACCAGAATGCTTAAATTTCCATAGTTCATGTTTTCTATCCAATACTTTATCATATGTATCTGATTCATAACTAGGTCTAGTATAAACTTCTACATTGTCTGGGTCTTTAACTACATAATATCCTATTGTATTTTCTTCATCGGGACAACAAGTCATATAACCCCTTTGTTTTCTTATTAAATAATCAGCCATTTTACGTCTCTTTACAATAATGAATATTCTATTGTTCCATCGTTTTCTTCTTTATTTCTAAAACATAACATTCTTTCTTGTTTAATATAATAGTAAAATATTGTAATTACAAATGCCGTTACAAAAAAGGCAAATACAATAACATTGGCTAGGTCTCGGTCTCTCATTTTACGTCTATTTAATTAAACTTCAATATATTCTAAATTTCTTTTTTTGTAACAGTATATTTTTTTTTCTCTAATAAAAGAATTTATTATACATGCTACTAGAGTAATAATAATAGCTAATAATATTGATACATCTAATAAACCTTCTTCGTCCATTGTACGTACTATTCACTTAAATTTCAACAACAGGTTCAACAGGTTCGACAGGTTGTTCACTTTGATTTTCTAAACTATGCATTAAAAAATTAAAGAATTCTCTTTCTGTCTCAGTCATATCAGTACCATCTCTTCTTACTATATTTACTCTCCTTCTCCTTCTCCTTCTCCTAGGTCTAGGATTACTACTCGAACCTTCATCTATTTCATCAAATATTCTTTTATTGTTAGTTTTAACAATTTCACTAGTAACATGATTAATTCTTTTAATATATTTTCTCAATTCTTTATTTTGTTTTTCTAAAATTGTGAATTTTGCTGTCCACTTTGCCTTCTCTTCATCAAATTGTTTTTTTAATTCATTTACTATTACTAAGTATTCTCCTTCATTAGAAGGGATAGGGTCGGTGTTTGTCTCTTTGTTGTTCATTACTATTACGTCCTATTAAAATTACAAAGAATTAGACCTTTTTCTTTTTTTATTATGACCATAATTTCTTATTTTTTTTTTAAGAGTTTTTAATAATACTTTTTTTAAATCTGGGTTTTCTCCTCCTTTAAACATATCTGATTTGTATAACATCCAATGAATATAATCTTTTTTAATTTTTTCTAACCTAACTCCTTTATATTTACCAAAAGGCATAGTTTTAATTTCATATTGTTCACTCATACCTATCATCATATTATTAGACCTGTCTTGTCTAAGTTTATGATAAACATCTATCATTACTAATACATCAGGTAATGCTCTGTGTGCAGGTCCCGTAACTGTAATTCCAAACCATTGTTTAAGATACTGTAAACTATACCTAGGGGAGTATGGTAAAATTGTTCTTGCCATTTTATGAGTATCAGCAAATCTATACTCTGGCATTTTCATACCTGCTCTTTTAAATTCTCTTTCGAGAACTATTTTGTCAAAATTATCTCCATTGTGTGCAATTAGAATTGAACCTTCGGGACAATATTGTACAAATTTTTGTAACATTGTTCCAATTTTTTGTTGATCCTTTATTCTGTCATCTGTAATTCCATGAATTTTTGTACTTTCTGGAGGTATAGGAATTTCAGGATTAACAAATTCTTCAAATGTTCCTGAAGAATAAAATTTTCCATTTGGTTCGTAAACCATTTTGCAGCATGCAATTTCAATAATTCGGCCATCGTGTTTCAATAGACCAGTTGTTTCTAAATCGAAAAAATATATACCGTAACTCATTTTGTTTTATTACGTCTGATAAACTTCATTTTTTATATCTTGTATATTATTAATGAGTTGTCTCTTTAGAAGTCTTTCCATTTTACTTCGTTATAAAATTGGCCCTATTGATGTTGAGAAGTTTAGAAACTATATTTGTGATAGATTACTTGAACATTTCGAATACAATATTGGAGATGAAAAATTAAAAGTGTGGTTAGAGTATTGTAATCTAGATGAAAACAATAATTTAAGTCCAGCAGGATATGTACAAAGAATGAGAAATCCTGGACAATGGGGTGGAGCTCCCGAAATAGCAATAGCTAGCAAGTACTATAATGTCATCATTAAAGTTTCTTACAATGGAAGAATAGTTTCCAAATTTGATTGCGGTAGAAATCCATCAGAAGAATTAACTTTATTGTATACAGGTGGTCATTATGAACCTGGAGGTATTGTAAATTTGTAAACCCATCTCCTTTCTTCTTTCATATTTTCATCTGCACCATGAAAAAATCTACAACCTTTATGATATCTGTCTATTTTTTTTCTGTGTTTGTTAAACAATTTGATTGCTGTATTAGAACCTATTGATTCTTTTTCAGAAAAATATAAAAATTTCATGAAAGTTAATACATCTTTATATTTATTAAAGTGTTTAAATTTGTAATTGTAACAATAGTCGCATCTACAAACAGCACTATGAGAATGCATAAACAGAGGTTTTTCATAAACTTTTTTACAAACTAGTATTCCATTCTTGGTAACTTTTCTTCTGTTCTTTCCTTTATAATCTCTTATTAAATATTCAATAGCTAATCTTTGAAAACTTCCTTTAGAAAGTTTGTGTATTAATGTATAATGATTAAAACACAAACCTTCTTTATGTATTCCTGAACAACATTTTTTTCCTTTTAGAGAATAAGCTTTACATTTTTTGGAAGATTTTTGTTTAGGTTCATAAATGAATGAACTAATGTGTCTTTCTAAATCTTCTGGTAATTCCATTTTACGTCTAGTAATTTTTTTAAAATAAACTTGATAAACAATATTAATATTCTGTTATACTCATTTTATCTAAGAAAGCGGCTGTAATCAATCGATGCACCAGATGATTTGCATATGTATATCTACCATCCTGTCGTTTATATCCAAATGTTTTTTTACCATTTCTTGTTTTGATTCTACCCTTGTTACTAGCATAAGAATTGGACACATCTCGCTTGAAGAATTTTTGAGGTATCGGTCGCCATACTTCACCATCTAAATCTGGTTGTTCAGCAAAACGAAATTCATATTTTTTGTACTGTCTATGAATTCCATTGCATACTTTACTAACACTTTGTTTAAATTTTTTATGTCCGAATAATTTTATTGCCGCATCCACCCCTGATTCATACCACACCCAGGTTGTTTCTTCGAGTCTTTTTCCTTCGATTGGAACTCCTAATGCTGTAGCATTTGACTTTCTGTTTATTTTTTTGGTGAACTGTGCATGCTCCAATGGAGTTAGGGGTATCAAATTTTCAATACAATTATTTCCTTTATTATCATCAATGTGGTGCACTTGCAACTCAGTTTTCCAAAACTCCATAATATCTTTTTTCGACTCCGGGTTCTCTTGACAAAATGTTTTATATTTTCTCTCTACTTCTGACCACTTAAATGTTTCGACTACCAGACGATGTATCATATAATCTTTTTGCTTAAAAACCGTAGTGTAATAACCTGTTTTTTTTAAAGAACCAAACGATATTCTATTGTTCACATTTACGATTCTTCCTTTGTTGGTTATATACATCCCTCGTAATTCATTCTTTCGCATATACTCCCCATCAAGCATTGTATCTTCCACAAATTCAAAATAGTAGCCACCGGTATGCTTACTTTTTTTATTACAAACATCAGAGATGTTATTATGGATTAAGTTAAGATTTTCGGCCGCTTCCATGATAGAATTAAAATATATCCATGTTTTATCAATGATAAATTCAAAATTGTACCCTTGTGTACTTTTTCTGATTCCTTTTGCTACCTTTACAATGTATCTAGTTTCAATATTTAAACTTTTGTGCGCTTCAAATTGATTTTCAAATTCCAAAGTCCATGTATCTTCTCCTTTTTTCTTTGCGAGAATTCTGTGAACTACATCTCTTCCATCGAATGTCTGTATACAACGAAGAGGCTTTCCTAATGTCTTTCTTTTTTGATTTTTTCTTTTATTATCCGTTTTAAAAGAATGACGATTATTATCTGCATTGGTGGTAAACTCTAAATTTGTAAGTTTGTTATTTGAATCATTAAGGTCAATATGATTAATACTAAACTTTTGAAAAGAATCTAAATCACATATTTCTGATATATTTCGTCGTTTCGGTCTATTTACTTGGTTAATTTTTTGTCTTTCTAAATCTTCTGGTAATTCCATTTTACGTCTAGTAATTTCCTACTCTTCGTCTTTTTTGTTCCCCTACTACCATATTTTTTCTATGTTCATTGATTCTACTCATGATAGGACAATTTTGTTCGTCTATCTCTTTTTCTAATTGTTGTATATCTTGTTTAATAAGTTCCAACTGATTAGACAGTTCTTGTTGGATACTTTTAAGTTCTTGTAATTTTTGTTTTCTAAAATCCATCTTACGTCTAACCTAATTTCTTTTCTAATTCTTTTATTCTTTCATCTTGTTTTTTAAGGATACCTATTAAAGTTACATAAATTTCTTCTTTTTCTAACTCATCTCTTTTTTTTGGAGCAAAACCATGCCTTCCATTTGGATATTTTGCAATTGCATTATTATAATTATTTAGAGAGCATTCATATTGTATAGTATACTCTTTTCTTTTGCTCATGTCATGTTTATCATAATCCAATAGTCTTGTTATAGGTTCAATCAATGCTTCTAATCTTTCAATGGATGCTTCATTATTTAATTTTTTTTTGTGTTCTTTTTCTTCTTGAATTCTTTTCTCTAATCCCTCTTGTTGTTCTTTTAACAGTTCTAATTGTTGTGTGAGTGTAGTCATTGTACGTCTATTCTTTAAAGTTGCATTATTTTTTCATACTCTCCGTTAATACCATACAAAATTTTATTTATAAAATAAATACATGACTCTTGTCCTTCATAATGTTCTTCCATAGACCAATAAACTTCATGTTCATTTTCATCAAACAATATTTCAGAATTTTGAAATTTTTGGTCGTGAGCAATAAAATACCATTGTACAAAAGGTTGGTATCTATGTTCATAACTTTTAATACATTTATAATTAATATATAAATAAACTTCTTCAGGTTCCATAAAAGATTCTACTAATCTTCTGATATCCATTGAAAATCTATTATAAATACTAGGTTTATTTTTAATAATCAATGATAAATAATAACTGTTAAGAAGATGTTTATAAAAAATTCTAATCCTACCAGTAGTTGCTATATAGAAAGATGAATACAATTCTCCATTATCTAATATTGTACTTTCTTTTATGATGTTCCCTGCTCTGTCTCTATCTATCCATGAATAACTGAATTTAAAATTTGTAATAAACAATAAATCTTTTGGTTGTATATTACAAATGTTAAAAAGTTTTAAATTTCTATCTAATTGAAGTAATGGTCTAATTTCTTTATCTAATTCTTCTTTTTTGTGAATATATTCTTGTTGTAATATACATAAAGATTTAATTCTACTTTTTAAAATTTCTTGGTTAAACATTTTACGTATCTTTCAAAAATTCCTTGTCTTTTTATATTCCATATACCTCCTTGAAATTTATTCATAAGAGCAGGATGTAAATAACCAAGATTATCTCTAGGGTCAGTAGGATGCATTCTTGGACCTTGTTTACACGATAATAAGTCATTCCATGTCATCCATCTATTTTTACTATCTCCTGAATCTACTCCTATGTCTGATAATGTCCAAACAAGTACTTCTTTTGAATTTTTAGGAGGACCTGTTATTATATGACTGTCAGGATTAAAATAAACTAAAAAATACTTAGTAGTATTACTTGAACCTATTTCTATTAGTTCACTTTCTTGTAGTATAACCCCAGTTTCTTCTTTAATTTCTCTAACGGCAGTTTCTTTGATTCTTTCTCCCCTTTCTTTCTTACCTCCAGGGGTAAGTATTGTATATGGAAATTTTTTTTTTCTACCGGCTCTTTGGTGTACGAGTATTGCTTTAAGTTCTTTGTTAAAGATATACACAGCCGCATTTTTATGACTAATTTTCTTTTTCATTTTTATTACGTCACTACAGATACTCCACTCATTGAACCATTCGCTCCTATAAGTTTAACTATTTGTTGAACTTTATTCTCAAGGTATTGTATTCTTTGTAACAATTTATTTTTTTCTTCTTCCCAATCAGATTTACATTTATCATATTGTTCTTTCAATTCATTAACAGCTTCTAAATAATCATTCTCTTTTTCCATTACTAATAAACAACAAATTAATTAGCTGTGAAAGCTCGATAAATACCTGCAAACATATCATTGAATATTACATAAGACATGTAAAAAATTGCATAAGTCCAATCAAGAATAACTTCTATATTGTATTGGGTATATGAAACAGAATTGTGTTGGTAATGATAAGTAATATCAAAAGTTATGAGATTACTTAATATTAACAAGAGGTATAATATTTTAATTTTAAAGTTTCTGTCTTTACATTTTTCACGAATATTCAATACTCTATGAGACAATTTATTGTAAGCTTTTTGCTGTATCATTGATTTTTTTTTAAAATTATTTTCTAAATCATTAATTTCTTCTTCATACTCTTCCATAGAATTTTTATTATCTTCGGCTAAGCCTTTATAATAATTCAAATCAGCTTTATAACGATTACTCAAAATTTTATGTAACTTTATAAAATTAGTTATTTTCTTACTATCTAATTGTAAATTTTTAGAATTATTTTTTTCAAAATAATAAATTAATTCATTATAATTTTTCTTATCATTTTCTTCTTGAATCTCTTTCATCACAACAGCCTTAGCGTTATCCTTAATGGCTTTTTGTTGCTCTAAATTAATCTTTTCGATTTTTTCGTAATCTTCTAATTTAATTTTACTCATGATTATACGTTTATGAAAGATTAAATCCTTTAGTTTCAATACCTGTATTAGCAGTAGTAGCTCCCCATGCTACATCTTGATCAGTGATCGTAACTTTATTCCAAGATGTAGCTCCTAATAATAATGCTTTGAAAACTTCATCGTTTAATCTATGGATTCCTCCTGGAACATAATGTTGAGAAAATAAACCTGCAGTGTAATTACCAGTTACTCCTTGTGTACCAACTATTGCTTCTTTTGCTGCGGTATTATGAGTAGCATTACTATTTGCATTTGTAAGAAGAGCATTAAGACCAATAAGAAATCCTTTTACTTCAGAAACATTTAATCCACCAGTTTCTTCTGCGTCGGTACCTCTTAAAGTACTTGTTGTTGGCATAATTTCATTCCTTACACCAGATGTAACTGCGGTATTACCAATAACACCCGCTGAATGAAATCCTCTGTGTCTTTTACTAGTTGCATTACTTCCTTGGTTATGTCTATATTTTATAGCACTATCATGAACTTTAATATCTTGAATATCCGTTGAATCTGCACTTGTATCCAACTTTTCAGCTAATAATGATTCAACATAGGCACGTTGAGCTTCTAATTGTAATCTAACTGTTGTTAATCTTCTCATAGCAGCTTTAACTTCTTCAACAGCATCATCACAATCAGTAAGAATAACTTGAGCAGTATTTAATTTAGTATTACTCATTATGATAATAATAAATATTTTTTATTTAAAATTAAAACAAATTTATTCTGAATCAGAACTTGAAAATTCTTTTTCAACATTATTAATACCAGGATTCCAAGAATCAAATTTAGGTTTATAAAAAATCCATCCTTTTAATTTATTATTCCATTTCCCACCTGCTTTTTTAATATGTTCCTTAATAGGACGGGTATTTCCATAAACTATTATACT
>Ga0181406_1000445_pt1 | contig 15736 bp, 26 predicted proteins | sample 29SPOviralmetaG_FD_130135 | JGI IMG/M metagenome (GOLD analysis project Ga0181406, IMG submission 130135) | Marine viral communities from the oligotrophic San Pedro Time Series (SPOT) site, San Pedro Channel, CA, USA - 29 SPOT_SRF_2011-12-20 | ecosystem: Environmental > Aquatic > Marine > Strait... | reverse complement strand
TTGTATTTATATACAGTAGTTTTTTAATTACCAAATAAGGAGGGAAAAATTGGAAAAAAAAATTAATAAAAATGATATGTCTCACTGGGATATATACAATAATGATTCTAACGTGCTAAGCGAAAAGAAACAGTTAGAACATATCATTAATATGGCTGACGGGTTATACAAGCATGGACATCATGCTATGGCTGGTTTTTCATATAATGAAGCTATCATTGAGGGTCTTTTAGATTACGCAAGTAGCAAGGGCATTAAATTAGTAGCTAAAAATTATAACAAAACTAAATACGGCTATTAATTGTGGATAAAATTACAGCCGTTGATATTACTGGCGGGGGACTAAGTCGCACATCTAAATTAGGGTGTGCGTCTTTTTCTATATCTGCTTTTGAATGTAAGACTGGTTCCAAATTGGCGAAGGTTGAAGGGTCAGTTTGTAATAAATGTTATGCTAGGCGAGGCACTTACTTATATAAAAACGTAAAGACTGCCCAACTTAGAAGATTAAATGCTATAGATAATCCTGCATGGGTTCCTGCTATGGTTAAATTAATTAGGATACAAGCCTTAGAAAATGATAAGAATATTTTTAGGTGGTTCGATAGCGGAGACTTACAAGCTGGAATGCTTTCAAAAATAGTAGAAGTATGCAAGCTAACACCCGAAATTAAACACTGGCTACCTACTCACGAAGCGGGAATGCTGAATAAAGAATATATTGAGCTAGGCGAAGAGCTTCCCAATAATCTTATAATCAGACTAAGTGCGTCTATGATTGACGGAAAACCTCCCAAAGGCTGGAAGCATACGTCTACAGTAAACAAAAGTTCTAAAACTATAGGTTTTAAATGTCCTTCAAAAGAACAAGGGGGTAAGTGTCTAGATTGTAATGCTTGCTGGGATAAATCAATACCTAATATAGCGTATATATATCATTAAAACGGGGTTCCTCCGTGAGGTGGATTAGGGTACCACTATAAATAATACCCTATTTAATCTGTAAATTCTATGCGACTAACTAAGTAGGCGGTTTATTATGTGCTATGCGAACATGGTAGGCGGTAGTAAGCGGGGGTTTACTATAGTACTACTATAGGTATACTATATAATAACTATTTACTACCACCCCTTAAATAAGAAACTATATAGTATTGTACTATGTGAGTGTGGTTAGTTGTCAATATAAATATTTTATTTATTTTTGTTAAAAGTATTGACAAGTTATAATTACTTGTATTACTATGGATGATTACAAGGTGTTCGAGCTACTGTAAAATCCTTGACCTCTTTTAAATAAGAGTAGACAAGAGATAGGTTGTAGATGAAATGGGATAAGAACTGCACCGATTACCTTCCCTTGTAAATAGTGCTGGGTATCACTTTAAAGTACCCCTTATTTAAGATGAGTTCTTTAGGAGGGACTATGAACAAAAGAGAAAGAGAATACAACAAAACTTTTAGTAGTAAAAATTCTAAGCGTTTTATTTTAAACAGTAACGAGTTTATATACAAAGGGTTTTTGTTAAAGCGTAGACAAATTAAAGATTTGAACTTTATTTATTACGATATAACCAACGACCATAACCCAGCGTTTGCAACAGGCATACTTAGCCCGCAGATGAATGCAAACAATATAAAAGATGCACGAGAAGCAGTAGACGATTTACTACGAGACATAGGCGTGCCAGCATTTCGCATTTATAATCAAATATGTGGGCATATCCCCAGCTGGGAGTAGGCGTATGCACACTAATAATATATTAACAATAGACGAACTATGCGACAGGCTAGACAACGAGTTTGATGATGTGGAGTTATCGATACACGATAGTCCTACAAAAGGAACTGTAGCTGTGGTATATTTTTATGAAAATAAAGTAGATGAGGTGTCAGATGATAACGATTGAACGAGTAAAAAATATTGCAGAAGATATTAAAAATGATAATGACTGGGTAAATGATAGTCACGAACAGGCTGAGTGGAAAGGTATTTGTTATGGGCTAGACTTATTAATACGTCATTTAGAAGAGGTCCAAGATGATAGATAAATATTTAGATGCAGTTAATCAAGTATATAAGACATCCCCTACACCCGAATACGCTAATCAGCTCATTGAAATAATGACAGATTTAGCCACACCAAAAACAAATCATAAACAAGAAGAAAACAAAAGCGAGGTAGAAGATGAGTAATCAACACAACGAAGAAGCCTTAGAACAAATACATGAAGAAGTTTTAGAACAGGACAATAAAGGTTTATTAGACAACGATATAAATAATATATCAAAACAATATAATTTAAATGTTGATGATGACAGGGATGAAATACTACAATTCATATCAGAGAATATATTTTATAATAATAAAGAAGATATAGAAATAATGTATAAAGACGTGCCACGTCATTTAAAACATTTAAGTAAAGATAAGTTAAAAGCATTGTTTCATATTTTTGCTGGGAGATTTTAATGGCTATTAAATCTAAAGCATTTAAAAAATCTCATACGCCTGCTACTGGTGTCAGAGGTAAGCGAACAAGTCAAGGTAGAGGTAATGTAGGATTCTCAACCATGAACAAAAATAAAAAAAGTTCCTACAAAAAATATAGAGGGCAAGGAAAATGAAAGTAAAACATTTAAAAACTAAAACAACTATTGAATTAACAACAGAAGAACTCTATGATTGGTGTAGATATGTCAATCAAATTGATAGTATGCTAGATAACTATTCAGAAATAAAAGATGTTTATATGTCTGATATTTCTAATTTAGATACAATTAGGTGGAAACTAAGTGGCTTGTTAAATTTAGTATGGGATAGAGATACACACAGCTACGTTAAAGGAGATAATAAATGAACGGATTAGGAATAGTAATTTTATTTGTGATAGTATGTTGTTATGGAGCAGGTTTAATTATTTATGATAAGGAGAAAAATGGAGACTGAATTTAAAAAACTAAACAAGGACCAGTATAGAAATTTTGATAACTGGATAAGAGAAAACAACAGAGAGCTTTACGAGAATAAAGTAAGCTATGAAGTAAGGTGGGGGAAAGACGAGTTCTTTTACGTAAAACTATGTGATGAAAGTTTTGTATCTTTTGATGATATTTTACTTGCAATTAATAAATAAGGTACGTATAATGAATAACTTAACACATAAATATAGGAGTTTATATGTCTAAACTAATAGAAAAAACGGATGAAGGTAAGATTAAATACTACACAATAGACGGTAAGTTAATCTATCCTTCTATTAATAACCCGAACTTTAAGTTCAATCCTGACGGTGTTTGGGAAACTTTCTTAATACCAGACAACCCAGAAGATTTAGAGATGGCTAAAAAGATGGGAGTCAGAACAAAAGGCTGGGAAGATAAAGAGATACCGGAAAGTATTTACTTCAAAAGATTTACTAAAAATAAAAACGGGGCAGATAACAAGTCAGTTATTATAAAGAATGCTGAAGGAGGACCGTTTGAGTTTAATGATGAAAGCGGTAGAGAGATTACTATAGGTAATCAAACACATGCTAAGATAATGTTTCATTACTGGCACCATGAAAATAAATGGGGTTCGTATGATTACTACATTTTAGACGGAGTCAAAGTACTAGACTTGGTAGAAAGACAAGACTCTAGTGCAAGTGTTGACGAAGATTTAGACTTTTAAGTTAGGAGAAAAAATGATTATCACTATCCCAAACAAGGACAACAAAGAAACAGCATATGATGTTTCAAAAGTTACAGATGAGGGTAAAAAAGCAGAGGCTAAGATACGTATTAGTAAGATAGGCACGTTAAATGTATTAGTTGAAGCTTTAAACTTTGCTTCTCAAGAACATAGCAGTAGACTAGAATCTTTGCTAGCAGAATGTACAGAAGCTGTGGTAAAACAAGAAGAACAAACTGTTGAAGAGTCAGAGGGCGACTCAAAATAGAATTTATTTAGGATTGTTTAGGAGTTCTTAAGTCCCTCCTTGCACTTGGTATTTCTCTTAAACAATCCATTTTAGTCAAGGAGAATATATGGCTTTTGTCAAAATGCATTTACCCTGCGATGCTTGTGGGAGTACAGATGCTTTATCCGTAAATGAAAATGGCTCGTCTAAGTGTTTCAGTTGCGGTGATTTTATTAAAAATTATAACAAGGAGGACAGCTCTATGGAGTTAGTTGAAAAACAAAATACAAGTTTGGATAACAAACACGGTGCTATTTATGGTGCTTTAAACGATAGAAAAATATCAAAAGATACAGCTACTAAATATGGAGTTAAAGCTGTATACAATACTGAGGGAGAAGTTGTTCAACATATCTATCCCTTTTATAACAACAACGAAAAGACAGCTTCTAAAATTCGATATGTAAAAGATAAGAACTTTAGTTTTCAAGGAACATACGAAGGTACTGGATTATTTGGCGAACAGTTATTTAAAGGCGGAAAGTATATTACATTAGTAGAAGGAGAGTGCGATGCAATGGCAGGCTATGAGTTGTTTGGTTCTAAGTGGGATGTTGTGTCTATTAAGAGAGGTTCTCAAGGTGCTGTAAAAGATGTCAAAGAAAGTTTAGAATTTTTAGAACAGTATGAAAATATTATAATTTGTTTTGACAATGACAAAGCTGGTAAAGAAGCATCAAAGAAAGTAGCTCAGTTATTTACACCTAGTAAAGCTAAGATAATGACTTTACCTAATGGGTACAAAGATGCTAATGACATGCTTAAAGATAACAAACATGCTTTGTTTGTCAAAGCTTTCTGGGATGCTAAGATATATACCCCAGCAGGAGTTATAAATGTTTCTGATAAGAGAAGTGAGTTTCATAAAAGAGAAAAGAAAAATAGTATACCTTATCCTTGGGAAGGATTGAATGATAAGCTTGTGGGTATGAGAGGAGGAGAGCTTATAACTTTAACAGGTGGTACAGGATTAGGTAAGTCTAGTGTGACTCGTGAATTAGAGCATTGGTTAATAAAAGAAACAGAAGATAACGTAGGGGTAATAGCTTTAGAAGAGGATTGGAGAAGAACTATTGACGGTATACTATCTATAGAAGCTAATAACAGATTATATATAGACCATGTCAGAGAGCAGTATTCAGAAGAAGAGTTAGATAAATTCTTTGATATATTATATGACGGGGAGAATAAGAATAGGGTATGGGTACATGCACACTTTGGAACAAATGATATAGACGAAATATTTTCTAAGATTAGGTTTATGATTATTGGGTGTGAGTGTAAATGGATTGTACTGGACCATCTACACATGCTTGTAGTTGCTTCTGCTGAAGGAGACGAAAGAAGAGCTATTGATAATATCATGGCTAGACTAAGAAGTATTGTGGAAGAAACAGGAGTAGGTATGATATTGGTTTCTCATTTACGTAGAGTTGACGGAAACAAAGGACATGAGAACGGTATAGAAGTTAGCCTTTCACACCTAAGAGGCTCTCAAAGCATAGCTCAGTTATCTGATTGTGTTATAGCCTTGGAAAGAAATCAACAAGCAGATAGTGAGAACGAATCTAATACTACTAAAGTTAGAGTTCTTAAATCTAGATACACAGGAGATGTAGGTTCTGCGACTAGGTTGCTTTACGACAGAGAAACAGGTAGACTTAATGAAATAGAAGAAGAAGAAACTGAAGAAGCTGTAGATTTTTAATATGAAATTAATGTTTGACATAGAAACTGACGATATAAAAGCTACTAAGATATGGTGTATAGTTTGTCAAGATATTGATACAGATAAAATTTATAAGTTTGACCCGTCTAACATCGATGAAGGATTAAAGTTATTACAATCTGCTGATACTATAATAGGTCATAATATTATAGGGTTTGATATACCTGTTATAAAAGACTTAACAGGTGTAGATTTAAATACAAAAAAAATAATAGATACTTTAGTAATGTCACGTCTTTACAATCCAGTAAGGGATGGTGGTCATGGTTTAGAAATGTGGGGGTATCGTTTAAAGTTTCCTAAGATAGACTACAAAGAATTTAAACATTATTCTGAGGAGATGCTTAACTATTGTGTAAATGATGTGAAGCTAAACACAGTTCTGTATAGATATTTATTAAAAGAAGGACAGGCTTTTGCTACAGAGAGTTTAGATATAGAACATGAAGTATTTAAAATAATGAAGCAACAAGAAGTAAACGGATTTAAATTTAATTCTGTTGAAGCTTCTATATTTTTAGCTACTCTTAGAGAAAAGATACAAGAGATAGAAAAGGAAGTTCAGAAAGTTTTTGTGCCTAAACTCGTAGACATAAAAGAAGTAATACCTAAAATAAAAAAAGATGGAGACTTATCTAAACAGGGACTTACTCAAGAAGAATACGATGACATTATTAAAACAGGTAATAAAAAACCTTTTATACGTAGAAAATTAGTTGATTTTAATTTAGGTTCACGTAAGCAGATTGGAGAATATTTAATTGAGTTTGGGTGGAAGCCTGATAAGTTTACACCAACAGGTCAGCCTATTGTTGACGAGGGTACTCTTTCTAGAATAAACAACATACCAGAAGCAAAGTTAATAGCTGAGTACTTACTACTACAAAAAAGAATTGCACAGATAAGTAGTTGGTTAGAAGCTGTACAGGACGATGAAAGAGTTCATGGTTTTGTAATACCTAACGGTACTATAACCGGAAGAATGACACACCGCAATCCAAACATGGCACAAGTTCCTAGTATAACTTCTGAATATGGTACAGAATGCAGGAGTTTCTGGTGTGTAGAGGAAGGGTATAAATTAGTTGGTATAGATGCTAGCCAATTAGAATTAAGATTATTAGCACATTACATGAACGATGAGGAGTACACATATGAAATCACAAAAGGAGATATTCACACACATAACCAAAACCTTGCTGGACTTAAATCTAGAGATGAGGCAAAAGTATTCATCTATGCACTCTGCTACGGAGCAGGAAATGCAAAGCTTGGGAAAATGGTTGGAGGAAATGCCAAAAGAGGTGGCGAATTGCGAGAACGTTTTTTTGGTAGTCAACCAGCATTTGCAACTCTTACAGACCAAGTACAACGAGCTACGAAAAAAGGATACTTAAAAGGTTTAGACGGAAGGAAACTTTTTGTAAGAAGTGAACACTCTGCTCTTAATACTTTGATACAAGGAGCAGGCTCTATAGCTATGAAAAAAGGATTAGTTATTTTAAATAAAAAATTAAGACTGAACGGTATTGATTATAAATTTGTTGCTAACATACATGATGAATGGCAAGTAGAGGTTAAAGAAAGTCAAGCTGATTTTGTTGGTAGAATAGCTGTAGAAAGTATAATAAAAGCAGGAGATTATTTTAATCTTCGTTGTCCTTTAGATGGCGAATACAAGATAGGAAACAACTGGTATGAAACCCATTAAAAAAGATAGAAAAAAATTTGATATTGATTTAGAATACGGAGAGATAAGAGAAGATAAAATAAAAGACATGTTAACAGGTAAGAAGATAGAAGTTAAGTCAGAGAAGGGCATGTGGATGAAGACAGGAAACATATGTATAGAGTATGAGTCTTGGAGTAAACCCTCAGGGATTAGAGCAACGGAATCAGATTATTGGTTTCATAACTTATGCGTAGGGGATAACGAGTTCTGTACTCTTGTATTTAAAACAGATGTTCTTAAAACTATAGTTGATGAGCTTGATAGTTTTAAAACTGTATGTGGAGGAGACCATAATGCTAGTAGAATGTTCTTAGTTAATCTACAAAAATTGTTTTCTTCAGATGTTATTAAAGCATTTAAGGATATTGAAGATGAAAAAAAATAAAGAAACACTTGACACATCTACTCAGGAAGTATATAATAAACTGTCTGCAAAGAAAAAAACAGCCGAATCTGGTCATTGGTATACCCAAGAGGGAGACCCAATGTACACAATCATTGGTGCTAACGGTAAAGAAAGAAACACTACTCTTAGAGATGCTAAGAAAGATAATCTAGTACCTTCTGTTACTACTGTTCTTGGTATGATAGCAAAACCTTCACTAGAGAATTGGAAAATAAATCAAGCACTTAACTCTGCTTTGACTTTAAAAAAAGAACCTTCAGAATCTATAGGAGAATTTGCATATAGATGTAAACAAGACTCTAAAAGAATAGGGCAAGAGGCTGCTAAAAAAGGTACTAAAATTCATGCAATGATTGAACGTGGTTTTCTAGGTGAAGGCACTAGTAAAACTTATGAGATTATTAAAGCTTGGCTAGATGAAAACTTTCCTGATGAAGAATGGATAGCAGAAGATTCTTTCTGTGCTGATTTAGGCTATGGAGGAAAGATAGATTTATATTCTAAGTCTGGTATCTTTGTTGACTTTAAAACTAAAGACAACTTAGAAGGTAAAGACCCAGCTAAGTTAGTATACGATGAACACGGTATGCAGTTGTCTGCTTATGCACAAGGATGTGGTTTTGATGATGTTGAAAGAGTATCAATCTTTGTTGATAGAGAAGACACCGAACTAATAGCTTGTCATATATGGGATAAAGAATCTCAAAACAAACACAGAGAAATGTTTAATAGTATTTTAAATTATTGGAAGCTTGTAAAAAATTATGAATCAAAGAAAGTCTAAACAAATAAGACTCAAAGCAAAAGAAATATTAATAGAGTGGTTAGCACAGCACGTCCCTGAAGACGAAATGAAAAATAATAATATAACTACTAAGAATATTTTAAAATATATACCTCCGGATACACATATATATGCTAATAGAACTTTACTATTAAGTGTTTGGAGTTATAAATGGTTTATTAAAAAAATTAAAAATTTTAAAAATAAAGATATAAATGATTTAAGATTAAAAGATATACAATAAAATGCCTAAAAGAATACCTAGAAAGGTAAGACCAGTAGAAAAAAATGTACCTAAAGGCTATGATTCTAAATGGGAACACACGTTACATACTACTATTCTAAAAGAATGGGAACACCATACAAATAAAATTCCTTATATTGTTGAACACAAGTATGAGCCTGACTTTGTTAAAATAATAAAGGACAAAGAATATTTGTTAGAGGCAAAAGGTAGGTTCTGGGACTATCAAGAGTATAATAAATATGTATGGGTACGCAAAGCTTTAAAAAAAAATCAAGAGTTAGTGTTTTTATTTTTAAGTCCTTTTGCTCCTATGCCACAAGCTAAACGAAGAAAAGACGGAACTAAAAGAACTCACGCTGAATGGGCAGAAACAAATAATTTTACATGGTATAGTGAAGAGACATTACCGAAGGACTGGAGATGACATATAAGTTTAGCGAGGATAAAACTTTAACAGAAATAAAAACTTACATAGATAAAACTTATGATGCTCATTATGGTAATGGTAAGTATCAAGCAACTGATATGATTATAGATGCCGGACACGGAGAAAGTTTTTGTGTTGGAAACATAATGAAGTATGCTATGAGATATGGGAAGAAAGATAACAAGAAAGCAGAACTGTTAAAGATAATACACTATGCTATAATAACATTACATTTACAGGAAGAAGAATGATTGAAGATAAAGTAGGAAAGAAACCTTATTTAGGTATTGTTATAGATTATGATAGAGAAAAACAATTTGATAAATTTAGTATTGATACATTAAAGGATAGGTATTTTTGGGATAAAGAAACCCATGCTCAAGAAGCTTTTGCAAGAGCTTCAATATTTGGAGCAACATTTAAAGGAGAAACAGATTATGAATTGGCTCAAAGACTTTATGACTACAGTTCCAACAGGTGGTTCATGTTTAGCACTCCTATACTTAGTAACGGGGGAACAACTCGTGGGCTACCTATCAGTTGTTTTCTTAATTATGTTCCTGATAGCAGGACTGGTTTATCAGCTCATTATGATGAAAATATATGGCTTGCAAGTTCTGGTGGAGGTATCGGTGGATATTGGGGAGACATTAGGAGTAACGGTATATCTACTGCTCATGGCAGTCGTTCTACTGGCTCAATTCCTTTCATGCATGTAGTAGATTCTCAAATGTTAGCCTTTAATCAAGGCACTACAAGAAGAGGAAGTTATGCTGCTTACATGGACATAAGCCATCCAGAGATAGAAGAGTTTATAAACATGCGTAAAGAATCCGGTGGAGATATAAACAGAAAGAATCTTAATCTTCATAACGGTATAAATATTACTAATGCTTTTCTTAAAGCTATAGAGCTTGATGAAGACTGGAGACTAATTGACCCTAAGACTAACGAAGCTGTTAAAATAGTAAACGCTAGAGATTTATGGTGGCAAATTATACATGCTAGGGCAGAGACAGGAGAGCCTTACATGATAAACATAGATACATGTAATGAATCTTTGTCTAAATCACAAAAAGATTTGGGTCTTAAAATACGCCAGAGTAATTTATGTTCAGAGATTACGTTACCAACAGATGAAGAACGTACAGCAGTATGTTGTTTGTCTAGTGTTAATCTTGAACACTTTGATAAGTGGTCTAAAAATGATAACTTTATATCAGATTTAATAACTATGCTTGATAATGTACTACAACATTATATTGACAATGCAATAGACACAACACAGTTAGGAGAGTATAGTGCAAATTTTAAAAGATTCCAAAAATATGTTAGAGAAGGTCAAGAAGGATATACTAAGTCTGCGTATTCGGCATATAGAGAGAGAAGCTTGGGGCTGGGTGCGATGGGGTTCCATGCTTATCTCCAATCTAGGAACATACCTTTTGAAGGGATATTTGCAACTGGTTTTAATTATAAAGCATTTCTTTATATCAAATCAAAAGCTAATGATGCTACTAAAGAGTTGGCTATTGAACGTGGGGAAGCTCCTGATATCCATGGGTCGGGGAAGCGTAACGCTAACCTTATGGCTATTGCTCCTAATGCTAGTAGTGGGATTATATGTAGTGGTACTTCCCCTAGTATTGAGCCTTATAGGGCTAATTGCTATACTCACAAAACCTTATCCGGTTCTTATCAAGTTAAAAACAAGTACCTTGAAAAAGTTTTTAAAGCTAAAGGTTTAAAAACAAAAGAGTTAGACAAAGTTTGGAAAGATATATCAGCAAACGAAGGTTCGGTTCAACACTTAGATATACTTACTGATAAAGAAAAAGAAATATTTAAAACAGCAAACGAAATAAATCAAATTTGGATTGTTGAACATGCTGCAAAAAGACAAGAGTTTGTATGTCAAGCACAGTCTGTAAATTTATTTTTTACTATTCCTAAAAGTACAGAGCCTCAAGAAGTACACGATGAATACATGCAGTATGTAAATGATGTTCATTGGTATGGTATGAATAAATTAAAATCTTTGTATTACTTTAGAACTAATGCAGCTAGAAACGTAGAAAATGTAAACACAAAAATTCCACGAATACGGTTAGACGATGTGGAATGTATAGCCTGTGAAGGATAATATGAACTGTTGGCATTGTGGAGAAAAATTAATATGGGGCGGAGACCACGATATTGAAGAGGAAAATGAAGAGTATACAATGGAAACTAATTTAAGTTGCCCTACATGTAATTCATTTGTAATAGTATATTTACCAAAAGAAAAAGGATAACATATGGATATAAGAAAAAATTTATTCCGTGCTTTGGAATTAAAATATGAAGCAGACAAACAAGTAGCTAAAGCAAACTTAGATGTTCTATTAGAGTATCAAGTAGGTGTGGCTGACCACCCTAAATTTATTGAAACAATAGATAAATTATTAAAAGATTATGCTGAAGCATCAGAATTATTAACTATATTACAGGAGAACTTTCGTGAGTTTACTCAAGACTAGAGATTATTATAAACCTTTTGAATACCCATGGATGTATGAGTATTACAAATTACAAAATCAAATGCATTGGATGCCTGAATCCGTACCTCTGCATACAGATGTTAAAGACTGGCAAGATGTATCGCCTGAAGAAAAACATTTACTTACACAAATATTTAGATTGTTTACTCAATCAGATGTAGATGTAGCTTCAGGATATATAGATAAGTATATGCCTATCTTTAAAAAACCAGAAGCAAGAATGATGATGTCATCTTTTGCTAATATGGAATCAATACATCAAGATGCCTACAGCTTACTACTTGATACTGTTGGTATGCCTGAGATAGAATACAAAGCTTTTGCAGAGTATGAAGAGATGGCAGACAAGCATGATTATGTAAGTAACTTTAAACCTCTTAAGTCTGATAAAAGAACTATAGCTAAAACACTTGCAGTATACTCAGCCTTTACAGAAGGCTTACAGTTGTTTAGCAGTTTTGCAATTTTATTAAACTTTCCTAGGTTTGGAAAGATGAAAGGAATGGGACAGATAGTTACTTATTCTATTCGTGATGAATCTATGCACGTTGAAGCTATGACTAAGTTGTTTAGAGAATTTATTCAAGAGAACATAGAGATATGGACAGATGATTTTAAAGCAGAGTTATATCAAATCTGTAGAGACATGGTAGAACTAGAAGATAAATTTTTAGATTTAGTTTTTGAGATGGGAGATTTAAAAGGGCTAACCAAAAAAGACATGTATGCTTATAATAGATACATAGCTGACAGAAGACTATTACAACTTGGTCTTAAAACTAATTATGACCAGAAAGAAAACCCTTTAGGTTGGATTGATGAAGTAACTGGTGTTGAACATCAAAACTTCTTTGAAGGTAGAGCTACTACATATATGAAAGCCGGACTTAGAGGAAGACAGAACAACATAACATTTAGTAATTTAAATGAGTAAAAATAAATTTGACCCAAAAGAAATTCTTAATTCAAAAAGAATTTTTAAATCTGCAACTCCAAAAGGAGATATGTCTTGGTATGTTAAATGGACTGGGAGTGCTTTTATTTTAGTAGCTATGTCCATAAGAGGTATACAAGGGTTTGCTTTAATTGATTTGATATTATCAATTATAGGAGTAGCTGCTTGGTTATGGGTTGGTTTAGTTTGGAAAGATAGAGCATTAATTATTTTAAATGCAGTAGGTGTTGTTCTTTTATTAAAAAATTTATTAATAGAATATATAGTATAAAGATTATAAAATCAAAACAAAAGGAATGAGTAATGAGTAACCCAAAAGAAGGTAACATATTATCTTAAAAAATATTATTAGATAATAAAGGTAATTTAATTACAGAGTTTAGTGGATTACCTTTAGAAAAAGTACATACTGTTTTTAAAGGACATGATGTTAAAGTAATAAAAAAATTAATTCAAGAAGGAAGTGTGCACTTAGAAAGTTTACATGACCGTTTACAAAAAGAAATACAAGCAATATCTACTTAACTTGATTTTTTAAAGATTTTTAAAAATTTAACCCCATAGGATGCTCCAGATTAAACATTTAGAGGGTAGTTAATACGCTTGCTTCAAAAACATCTATTATTCAACCACGGGCTTCTCTGTGGCTCTGAGAGGATTTTACTTATTTGATGGAAAATATACTGTAATTTTTTCTGATTTACCTTTAACAGAGATATTATCTACTAATTCATAGTCAAATACATCTCCTGCTAGCTCTTTAGTATACTCTGATATAATTATCTTCCATTGTTTATAATCATTTCTACCGGCAGTAGCTTCTAATCTAGCTGATAAGTTTACAGCATCACCAACAACAGAGTAATCAAACCTTGTTTCGCTTCCCATGTTACCAACAATACAAGTTCCAGAGTTGACACCAGTTCCTACATTGATAGGAGGTAAGCCTAAACCTTGTTCTTCAAATTGTTTGTTAAGTTCTATTGTAGCTTGTTCTATTTCTATTGCAGATTTAATTGCTAACTCTGCATGATTCTCACAAGCAAGAGGAGCATTCCAAAATGCCATAATGCAATCGCCCATATACTTGTCAATAGTTCCACCATTAGCTAATATAATTTTTGTCATCTTATCAAGATAAGTATTAATTAATTCTACTAAACCTTCTGGGTCATCATTGTTTTTAAATACTTCTGATACAGGAGTAAAGCCCATAATGTCAGTAAATAAGAATGTCATTTCTTTTCTTTCTCCACCTAGTTTTAAAAGCTTTGGATTTTTTTGTAGCATAGCTACCATGTCTGGAGAAAGATAAGTACCAAATTGTTTTTTTATTTGTTGTCTTAATTTAAATTGTGTTCTAAAGTTTATATAGAATTGTAAAGTAGCTAAAAGTGTCATACATGTCATACTCCATGTAAAATCTATAAGTAAATTGTTAGTTACAAAATGATATTCAAAATAGCCCATTAGACTAAACAAACCTAAGAATGATACAATACCCCTAGTAATACCAAGATAAGTAATTGCAAGAGCTGTGAGTAAGCCTGAGACTATTAATATTAATAACTCTGCTAGTAACCTATACTCTGGAATCCTTGGACTATCCATTAACATGCTTTCTGATAAAGCTGCTTGAATTTTATGAGGTTCTAATAATCCTACAGGAGTTGCAAGTTGTGGAGATATTCCTTGAGCTGTAAAACCTACAAATACAAAAGTAGATTCTACGTTCATTTCTTGTAATGTTGTTTCTGTTGTGTTTACCCAACTAATCCATTTACGACCAAGACTATCTGTAGAAACGGGAGGGATGCCTCTAACTCTAACCTGCTCAATTCCATTCTGATTTGTAACAATCTGATAAGTCTGACCACCTCCTAGTATTTTTAAAACTTCTGTTCCAAACGAAGCTACCCACCCGTTGTTTGTTTGTTGTAATAAAGGTATCTGTCTTACTAAGTTATCTATATCTACTGGAGCAGACACAGCACCTTGATTAGCTGCTTGTTTTAATACGTCTATGTTTTCTAAAAATCCTTGAGCTTTAGGTAAAGATACTATTGGTCCTTTAATAACTGTGCCTACAGTAGGAGGGTATTGACCGTTAGATATTTCTGGCATAGCTATAACACTTGGAGACTTAGAAAGTTCTAAAGCAAACTCATTGTCGCCTCCCATTCTATCTGCATGTGGAAATAACATAACCCAACCAACTCCGTAAGCTCCAGCATCTATTATTTGTTTATGTATTTCTGCAAGCTTTTGTCTAGGTAAAGGATATCCTCCCATATTATCTAGGTCTTCTTCAGTAATGTTGAGTATTGTAAAGTGTCCTGTTGGAATTGATGTTGTAACAAGAGCATCAAAGGTCTTGAGTCTCATCACTTCTAGGGGTGCAAGGTTAAAGAGGAGAGGCAACGTAAGTAAACTTATTAAGGTAATTGCCCACTTCATGTTAGTCTCCTTGCGTAATTTTAATAGTAGAATCACCACCACCATTAACTATAATCTGTGTACTCTTACCATTCTGTATCATTACAATAGTATAAGCATTTGATTTATCTAATTCTAATTTAATTGTATCTTCTAAAACTTTATAAAATGTTATGATGTTATCTGTCAAGAAAGTATTTATTTGAGTTTCACTATCGTATCCTACTTTAGTACCTTTTAAATCTATAGCAGTTTTTAAAATTGTTGAAGTCTGGTCTAACTCATTTACATCTTCTATTATATTTAACAAGTCTTCAAGAAAGTTTACATCAAGATAATTTATGTCTAACTCTGTAAACTCTAAAGTATCTTCTGCAAGATAGTCTGTTTCTAAATCATCAAACTCAAGGAAATCAACATCAAGATTATTAACACTGGTCCCTCCATCTTCTCTTTCATTTTGCTCTACTTCCCTAGGTGTATTTACAATTAACATGTTATCAATTAACTCTAG
>Ga0181406_1000443_pt1 | contig 15763 bp, 23 predicted proteins | sample 29SPOviralmetaG_FD_130135 | JGI IMG/M metagenome (GOLD analysis project Ga0181406, IMG submission 130135) | Marine viral communities from the oligotrophic San Pedro Time Series (SPOT) site, San Pedro Channel, CA, USA - 29 SPOT_SRF_2011-12-20 | ecosystem: Environmental > Aquatic > Marine > Strait... | reverse complement strand
GTAGGGTAGAAGTAGCCCACGCATAGGTACTTTACTTAAATACTAGAGGTGCTTGGAGGTGTAAGCCATTTCGTTCTTAGGGTTCGTACCTATCGAGCTATGCCTAGTATTTGGAAACGCAACGCTAAGAACATTGGGAAGAGGGTGACGCAGATATGCTACCTCTTCCCTAAACGGCTTGGGTAGTGCCTCGAGGATAATTCCCTGTGAAAACTACCCTCGATATACTTAAATGAAAGGTAAGTACAATGCTAAATATAGTAACAACAACTACAAGGAGGACTGATATGGTGGTGGGATATACGATAACTTCAAAGAACTTGAAAAAGAATGATATAGTAATTACAAAACCGAGAGGTGTCTCTTCTGTTTTGCCTAACTGTAAGATAAAAATTATAGATGGGTATAAGACTAGAGATATACGATTGTGTGATGTGCCTATTATGTATAATGAAAGCGATAGGGAATACGGCTCTGTCTTAGTATCCGATATGTACGCTGTTAAGCGTGATAATGTTTGGATACCTATATCTCATGATAATAAATAGAACTAAGTATAAAGCGAATGTCTTCGGGGTGAGAGACTACCCTTATCAAGTCATTAAGCCTAGCACAAATAAGAAGTTAGGTAAGTGGGTTAGTAAGGGTAGGCATACAGGCAGACGCATTTATACTGTTACACTAGAAGAGAGGGCAACCTGTCCTAAATCCTGTGTCCATTGGTACGATTGTTATGGTAACACAATGCCATTTGCACACAGACTACAGTATGATAGCCACCTTATAAAGAGAATGGATAAGGAACTAGCCTATCTTAATACAAAACCTTATGGAATATTAATCAGACTCCATGTCTTAGGGGATTTCCCTGACATAAAATATGTTGAGCAATGGGTCAAATGGCTTGACAAATATCCTAACATAGCCTGTTATGGGTACACCGCTCATTCACCTAAAGAATCTATCGGCGATAGAATTGCACAGATGAATAGAGATAATTGGGATAGGTGGTCAGTAAGATTTTCTAACTACCCTCGATATAAACTATCTGCTAATTCAGATAAGATATCTAAGAATGGTATTACTTGTCCAGAACAAGCAGGTCAAACAAGTAGCTGTGGTAGCTGTGGATTGTGTTGGAATAAGACTTCAAAGCCAATACTGTTTATGACACACAGTTATGACTTACGGAAAGGTAAGAGCAATGCAAATAGTAAGCAGTAACATGATAGATAAACCAATCAAAAATGCTATTAAGGATGCAGTTGGTAACGGCTTTTTCTATTGTGGTTTTATAAAGAAGAAGACAGGCACATTTAGAGAGGGTATCTTTAGGTTTGATGTCAAACAATACAAGTCTATTGTTGATGGTGAAATAAAAACTATCGGCGATAGAATGGCTACGATAGCAGTCAATGATTTAGGTATGTGTTGTAAAGAATTTTATAACAAGAAGTATCTAAAATATCAGCAGAAGCCTCATGACTTTACATCTATCAGATACGATAGTATAAAGTTACTCAAGTTTGGTGGTAGTATGTATGAAGTAGGATACCTAGAAGAGCCTAAACATTTTAGGTTATTCTCTTTAAACAAAATACCATCAGAGATAGGCGAGGAAGCTAAACTATTATACCATGCAGGACAATTTGATTTCAGCATAGGTGATTTACCGAGAGGACTTAAACATGAGAACTAAACTAGACTTACTTAAAGATATGCTAAGTAGTAAACATCTTACTAATGTAATAGGTGAAGAATCCAGAGACAGCTTACAATCTATTATAGATGCTGTATTAGAGGAACAATACTTAAAAGGATTTTACGAGGGTAGTAAGCAGATGGGAAATATTACAGGTCAATTATTAGATATTAATAAAGTCAACTGATTTGAAAAATGCTGACTATACATATTTAAATATTCAGGAAGGGGGTAGTCTAAGAATGGACTGCCCTCTTTGTTTAAATAGAAATACTTTATCTATAAGAAAACTTAATGGTAAATTAATGTGGAATTGTTTTCATGTATCTTGTGAACATAAGGGTAGAGATAATCAGGGATATACTGCAGAAGAAATGCGATATGTGTTTAATAAAAAAGATACAGGTGAGTCTAAACCTTTTGAAATACCTAAGTCTTTTGTATCTGTATATCCTAATCCAAATGCTATGAAGTATTTATCAGCATACAATGTCAGTCCTTACGAGTGCGGTGCTAGGATTGTTTATGATGTTAAGCAAGATAGAGTTGTATTTCTTATAGACATTGATGGTATAGTTTATGGTGCAGTAGGTAGGTCATTGTCTAATAAAAATCCAAGATGGTTTAAATATAATACTTGTAAGTTTCCATTTGTTGTAGGTAACATAACAGACACAGCAGTTATAGTAGAGGATTGTGTATCTGCTTGTAGTGTATCGGCGATACATACAGGTGTTGCAATCATGGGTACTACACTTACTGATGACCATACCAATTTTATTAAGGGTAAATTTAAAAAAGTATTTATATGCTTAGACCCAGATGCAAATGGTAAGACCTTTGACATACAGAAAAAGCTAGGATATAGTATTGATACTAGGATAATACTTATACCTAAAGATTTAAAATATTTAACAACAGAAAAGATAAGGGAGTTGCTAATATAATGGCTACAACAATAGAACAAGAGACAGATAAGTGGAGGAAGGAAGCACGAGCCTCTAGGAAAACAATTAAGGAACTTACTAAAAATCTAGAAGAGAAAGAATTATTTATACAATTTTTACAGGAGAGGATTGAGAATAAGAATGAGCAATTGTTTTACTATAGGACAGGTCATCTTAATATGTCAGTTGATGATTTTATTAAGAATAAAAATAGTTTAGCAGATAAGAAATCCATGATGAATTTAGAAAAAGAAAGTGAGGATAAAAAAGATGGGGTGGTATAGTAAAATACATTTCAAAGGTGAAGTAGCTGTGGCAGGTTTCCCTACACACATAGAACTAACATCAGATTACGGGGTGATATACAATGAAAAAACTAGAAGTGATTTTGAGCATTGGGGTTATCACCTTACATTTCATAATATAAAATTAGAAGAGTACGATGTGTTGTGGGAAGAAGGTAAGATGACTAGAGATGAAATTCATTCTATCGCCGATAGTCCTGATAAAGATAACCATAAAGTAAAACCAGAATTTACAGTACCTTATATATCTCAGACAGGATATCATTCACACTTCTTTAACTACCATATAAGACCATTTAAGATTTCTAAAGAAGAGACTGCTGAATTAATTAAGGGAGTTATAACTGCTAAGTTAGGTAGGAATGTAGAATTATTAAGTAAGGATACTAAGCCTGTAGAAATACTGTCCGAACTACCTGATAAACCCTATGAAAAAAAGGAGATGAGTAATGGGTAATCCATTTAAACCACAGAAGATAGTCGCTACTATAGAGATAGAGTATAGACTAAATGTTAGAGCAAATGTATCTGATGTAGATGCCTTTGTTAAAAGTAAAGTAAATAATTTATTTATAGAAGACCTTGTAAGTATGCAAGAATTTAATCAAGATGTTCATGAATTTATGCAGGATAAGGTGGCACGAATTAGAGTGGAGGATGATATTGATGACTAATGAAGAAGCAATAAATATTTTAAAATTAAGTGAGAGATTTAATAATGTTGTAAAAAGATTTGAGAGGTTAGCAGAAAAAGATGAACGATTTAATGGCACTAAAGATAATAAAACTATGTTTAAAGAGGGAATTTTATCTCCAATACAAAAACAAAATAAATAGAAGTAGCTTATCAAATCTGGCTGATGTGTTTGAAGTAGTTGGTAAAACATTTCATGACCTACCTGACTGCAAAGAAATACTACATGATGATTTATATTTAAACTATCTTAGCTATCACCCTACACTAACACAGTCTAATAAAGATAAGGCTATGGATGTTATAAAAGATTTAGATAGAGTAGAAATAAATGAAGACAATGTTGTACATACCATACAACAAATGCACAAATCACAAACTGCTCACGAAGCTGCACAGAAATTGTTGCAGATATATGAAGGTACTAGTGATGAAGATTTATCTACAGTATCTAAGATTTTAGATAAAGAAGAATCTATCGGCGATACAATTCAAGAAGTTACTAAAGACTTGTATGAACTAATGAAAGACATGGACTACACAAAGTTGTTTCAGTTTAATGCCCCTAGTTTATTAGGTACTCATGTTAAGGGTATTGGCAAAGGACACTTTGCAATTATATTTGCTAGACCAGAATCAGGTAAGACATCCTTTTGGGTGAACATGGTAGGAGGTGCTAATGGCTTTGCACATCAAGAAAAAGTCAATCATATCGCCATTTTTTGCAATGAAGAACAGCCTAGTCGTAATGTTTATAGACTGATACAATCATGTGCGGACATGACAAGAGAACATATAGATGAGAACCCGGAAAGAGCAAACACAGAATGGAAAAAGATAAGAGATAAAATTCATGTGTATGATTGTAAGGATTTTAATATCGAGGGTATAGACTCTTATTGTGAAGAACATAAACCTGACATAGTAATCATAGACCAATTAGATAAAGTAGAACTTGTAAATAAGTTCGATAGTGGTCATGAAAAATTACGAGAGTTATATAAATTAACTAGAGATATAGCTAGTAGAAGGGATGTATGTATGTTTGGAATATGCCAAGCGAGTAGTGATGCTCATGATAAAAATCACATAAGCTTTAATAACATGGAGGGTAGTAAGACAGGTAAGGCGGCAGAGGCTGATTTAATTATAGGCATAGGTAAGAAGGATGATTGGGAAGGTGATGAGGATTTTACTAGAACATTGTGCGTTAGTAAAAATAAATTAACAGGTTGGCATGGTATTATTCCTTGTAAGATTATGCCTAGCAAAGCGAGGTATGTAGATTAATGAAAAAACAAAATAAAAAAACTTGGGTCGACGAGCATATTATTTTTGAAATAGAGGGCCTTACTAAAAAACAAAACAAAGAACTAAGAGATAGGATTTTAAAAAAGGTAGCGGACAAATTTGTAAAAGAGGATGTAAAGAAAAATGATTAGTGTATTAGATATAGAGACAACATTTACAAAAGATGGAGACAACACTCCATATAATTTAAAAAACAAATTAGTTAGTGTGGGGGTGAACGATGAATATTTCTTTTTTCATCATGATGATTACAATGGTGATATTAAATCAAATCATGACAAGCTACAGCATATTTTAGATGAGACAACTTTAATGGTAGGGCATAACTTAAAGTTTGATTTGTCTTGGTTATTAGAATGTGGATTTAAATATGAGGGTAAGTTATGGGATACTATGATTGCAGAGTCAGTCTTACTTAAAGGAGAAAGAAAACCACTTAGTCTTGCAGAATGTTGCAGAAGAAGGCAGATAGGAATTAAGTATGCTACACTTTCAAATGCTATAGATTCTGGGATAGGTATGGATAAAATACCCTTGTCTGATTTAGAAATGTATGGGCGTAATGATGTTACTATAACAAAAGATTTATATCTACAACAAGATTTAGATTATAAAAGAGAAGGTAACAAAATTCTTATACCTACATTAGAGATGATGTGTGAGTTCTTAATTACATTAGTGGAGATAGAAAGAAATGGTGTGTATGTAAATCCTGACACACTAGGTGAACTAAAAAAAATATTAGATGCGGAGTATAGTTCTATCAAAAAAAAGATTGAGATAACTGTTCAAGAGATGATGGGAGATACGCCTTATAATATTGGTAGTGCCGAGCAGTTATCTAAAATCATCTACTCAAAAGAGATTATAGATAAAAAGGATTGGAATATAACATTTGGATTAGGCACAGATGCGGAAGGTATAAAAAGAATACCTCCAAGATATCCTGCCAATACTTTTAGAGATTTAGTAGAGGCTAAAACAAGACCTGTACAATATACTATTGGTACAAAATGTAATGTTTGTAAGGGCGTAGGTGCTTATAGAAAAATTAAAAAAGATAAAACACCCTATCTTAATATCACTAAGTGTAAGGACTGTAGTGGGTATGGTGTAATATTAACTGCCTCATCTAGAATTGCAGGATTTAATATACCCATTAAAACTCAACTAGATATTAATGCCAATGGTGGTATTGTAGGTGAGTCTAAGCTTCAATATATCGCCGATAAAAATCCAGGAAGGGCAAGAGAATTTTTACTTGACCTTATAAGATATAGACAAATAACAAAATATCTATCTACTTTTGTTGAGGGTATGAAGAGCCATGTTTATGAAAATAATATCTTACATCCTAAATTTAGTCAGACTAATGTAGTTACAGGTAGACTATCTTGCTCAGACCCTAACTTCCAAAACATACCTAGAGGAGACAAGCTACCTATTAAACGAGTTATTCAATCTAGATTTGAGGGCGGGTCTATAATAGAGATGGATTTTGCACAGTTAGAATTTAGAGTGGCGGCGTTCTTATCTCAAGATAAACAATCAGTCTATGATATTACTCATGGTGTTGATGTTCATCAGAATACTGCTGATGTTATTGGTTGTAGTAGGCAGGATGCAAAGGCTCATACATTTAAACCTCTCTATGGTGGGTTCTCGGGTACTGCAGAAGAGAAAACATACTATGCTTGGTTTAAGAAAAGATATAAGGGTATTGTAGCTTGGCAAACTAGCACAGAGGATACTGCCATAGCTACTAAACTTGTAACATTACCTAGCGGTAGACAATATTACTTTGAAAATATACTGAGAGATGTTAAGGGAGGCTCTAACTATTTTACACAGGTAAGGAATTATCCTGTTCAAGGTTTTGCTACAGGCGATATAGTTCCTGTAGCTTGTATAGATGTATATAATGCATTGAAACATTTAAAAACAAGATTAATAAATACTGTACACGACTCAGTTATTATTGATGCACACCCAGAGGAGGTGACTAATGTACTAGAACTATTAACAAAGACTTGTGGTAATATTGTCGAGTCTATAAACAAAAGATACAATATAAATTTCAATGTTCCTCTTGACTTTGAAATAAAAATGGGGTCTAATTGGTTAGACCTAAAACAAATATAGGAGTATATATATATGACTGATAAAACAATCTTCGGAGACATGACCGAAGAACAAATAAGACAAGAAGCAGGTATGAGTGCAAAGACTACGCCTTCATACATTGTGAATTTAAGAACCACCTCTAATCATAAAGATAGAAATAATGAAGATAAAATTACCCAACACTTAGGTAGTTATAATATATGGGATAAGGACACAGAACAATTTGTCTATGCCCCGACTGTTTCATTTAGACCTTTTATGAAAAGACAACAGTACATGACTTGGGATGTAAAAGAAAATAATTTTGCTAATGAATCAATACTTGTTGCCTATGGTGAAGAAGCCTTTGATACTAAAGGTACTACTAAGTGTGGTTATGTTACTGCAAAAAACAGAAACGACCTTACTCCCGACCAAAAAGAAACAGCAAAGAATACAAAGTTCTATAGGATAATGTACGGGTTACTTGATATGAAAGGTGAATCTTCTAAGGGAGATAAAATAACTCTATCTCAGTACCCTGTCCAAATAAAGTATGCAGGTGGTAACGCTGTAGTTATGAGTACCTTAGATTCCTTACTACAAAATAAAGGGATACTATGGTCTAATAAAGTATCGCTATCTACAGAAGAGAAGACTATGGGTGGAAATACTTACTACAATATTTTATTGGGTAAGATAACCTCCGTAGATGTTCCTTCTAACTTACTAGAAGATAGTGACGATGGTAGAGCCTACCAATTATTTAAGAATGATATAGATGCAAAGAATACTTCTGTAATGGAAAAATATCACACTTCTTTAAAAGGTATTAAAGATGACAAGGAAGCTGTATCTAGAGTTCAATCTGCTTGAGCGAAGATATATTAAATAAACTTAAAGACTTTTTGGTACAGGCGGAAGGCTCGTCTGTGCCGATGAGTGAGGAATTAATCGAGCAGTTTGGTGAAGATTGTAAGGCTGCAATGCGTAAGCAGTTTAAACAAAAGAGAGAGAGTAAATTTAGAGTAAGAATGTCAGGTATTGGCAAACCTCTTTGTCAATTACAAATGGAAAAGTCAGGGGCAAAGAAAGAACCCATGCCCTATAATGGTAAAGTTAGATTTATATTAGGTGATATGATTGAAGCATTTACTGTATTAATTTTAAAAGCTTCGGGTACTGTTATTGATAGCGAACAAAAACAAGTATCTAGAAAAAACAAATACTTCCCTGATAGTGGCCTCACAGGTACTTATGATGTTGAGATTGATGGGAAGATTTATGATATAAAATCTGCTAGTGATTGGGCATTTAAGAATAAATTCTCTATGGGATTTGGTGCTGTTGTAGATAAGGATGTGTTTGGATATCTCTCTCAAGGCTATTTGTATGCAGATACAGAGAAGAAAAAGTTTGGTGGTTGGATTGTAGTTAATAAATCTACAGGTGAGATATGTATTGTTGCACCACCAGAAGATGATGCGGACTATAAACGAATAGGATTGCAGGTAGCAGAAGAAAACATAGAAGCATTGATGAAGGACCAACCATTTAAAAGATGCTTCACAGATGTAGAAGAAACCTATAGAAGTAAATTAACAGGTAACAGAAGACTAGATAGTGTCTGTGGCTTTTGTTCTTTCAAACAAACTTGTTGGGAAGGGAAGATACAACACTTACCACAGCAAGTCTTTGATGATAATGGTAACCATCGTTCTAAGAGTCCTAAATATTTTTATTATACATACCTAGCTAACGAAGATGAAAATAAAGGAAACAAATGACCAAGAAAAAAAAGACCAATTCAGAAGAGGGTATAGTAATACTAATTAAACCTCACACTAAAGGTAAATTTGCAGTAGGTATTACTACTAATTATATCGCCGATACCCCCGAAAAAGAAATGTGTAAGTTAGTAGCATTAGGTGCTGCACAACTTATGTTAGAAGACCCCGACCCCTTTTATGAAAGAGGCATTGAGATATCTGCACAAACAGATAACATGGATGCCATTAAATCAGAGGAGTTTGTAAGTAAGGATGATGAATCAAATATACTAGACTTAACTAAGTACCTTGATAAATCAAAACTAAACTAAGACTTAATGAATGACCGCCAACAGAAATGTATAAGGTGGTTTAAGAAAAAATATCCCAATTGTGTTATTGACAATAATGTAACTGTTGATATTATATTTGTAATAAATAAACCAAAGAACCCACAAGCACCCTATGTTAATAGCACTAGATACTATGAGAAAGAAAATAGTTCTACCTACTGCTCATGTTGTGATGAAACTACTTGTGAATATAATAATTATTATCTTGTTATCTTGGAGGAAAGATTAATAGCTAGTTTGTTAGACAACATAATTAATAGATACTACTAAATAGGAGTACACAACATGACTGATACTAACTTTAATACAGCAAAAGAAACAAAGACACTAAAGAAATTTGACTTAGACTTGCAGTACGGACAGATGCGTGAACAAAAAGTCCACGATATGTTCTTTAATAAAAAGTTTGAGATTAAATCGGAGAGGGATTGGTGGCAGAAGACAGGTAACATTGCCATTGAGGTAGAGTGTTATGATAAACCGAGTGGTATATCAGTAACGGAAGCAGATTTTTGGATGCATATTTTAACTGATGGTGAAAAAGAATATTGTAAATTAATATTTAAAGTAGCAACAATTAAAAAATTAGCACACAAGTATAGGAATAAGTCTGTCTATGGCGGAGACCATAGGAAATCAAAGTTTGTTTTAGTACCTTTAAAACAACTGTTTACATTAGATAATATTAGATTGGAGGAAAAACCACATGAAGACTGAGGATATATTGAAGACTGCCTCGAAGTTAGTTTCGGGAGACAGGGCAAAAGCTTATGGAGATAAGAAAAAACTCCATGATAAGATAGCTAAACTATGGTCTGCGTATACTGATTATAACATCAATGCAGAACAAGTAGCTATAATGATGGCTATGTTAAAGATAGCTAGAACAACGACAGGAACAAGTGCTGACAGTTATATAGATGCTGCAGCTTATATCTCTATAGGAGGAGAAATCAATGGCCAATAAACAAGCTGAACCAAAAGAAAAAAACTATGTTATTACAGAGGCACAAAGAAATAGTGTCTTGCAATACTTAGCTAACAGACCTTTTATTGAGGTGTCTAGACATATAAATACATTAGGTAATCTAACAGAAATCAATGACAACATTGCACCAGACTTCATCAAAAAGTAAAGACTTTGTACTTTATAGATGTTGTGTATTTTATAACCAAAAAGATGGTCAGTTTTATTGGGATGAGGATACCTTGAATACCAGAGAATTGATAAAGGTTTTTACAGAGAAGTACGGAGTACCTGTGGAGAAACATTCTAAAATAAAAAGATTAAATATAGCGTTGCCTCATGTGTTGAAAGCATTAGTAGTACATTTGAAAAATGAATTTAAACACTCCTACAATTCTAGTAGAAAGTTATTAGATAATTTAATTACTTAACGCTCTCATCTGAGAACTAAGACTGTCTGCTCTATTAGGAGTTTGTCTCGCCCATCTTGAGTCGAGCATGGCATCTGCTGCACCATTCATGTCTTTACTTTTTAAACATGAAATCATGGTAACAAACTTCGATACACCTGCACTACCCATTTGATAAATCATTTCACACAAAATACATTTAGCTTTAATGTTTATATCTAACTCATGAGTATCACAAAACTTATCTGCTAAAGACCAAGCCTTATCAAAGTCTTTATCAAAGAGTTTATCCCACCCTTCTTTTGTGGTAGGTATCTCTTCATTAGGTAGAATTTTATGACCATAGCCACCTGTATCAAAACCTAATGTGTCCTTATAAACATCTAATCTATATCCTTCATGCTGTTTAATCTGCTCTTTTAAATTTTTTTTATGTAGGTCTGCTGACATATCTACTCCTTATTTTTTAAATAGTTTAGCTGCACCTTGTGCGCCCTTTATACCAAAACTTGCACTTATAGCAATGTATAATAAGTTGTGATAGTACGATGGTAAATCTTGTAAGGCGACAAAGCCTTTATGTATATGTTCTTGCCAAGGTGTGAATACTAATACGGCAGGTAAAAGTAGGACTACTAAACTCACCTCATCTTTCCACGACCCTTTCATTTGGTCTACTGCAGATGCTTCCCAAGCAACCTTACCTGCTATTTGGTCTTCTTTTAACTTAGTCTTAGCTTTAATTTCTGTAACAGCTAACTCTGCTTTAGCTTTCTTTGTCTCTACAAATCCTGTAACAGCACTTCCTGCTACTGATAGTAAAGGTTTAATTAGTAATGATAACATATATTCTCCTTATAAATCATTCCTTAAATTTAATACTTCTGGTGATTCTAATATTGTTGCGGGGTCTATTCCCTCTACCCTACCTCCAAATATCATTGCTTTCTTTTGCATCTCAACAATAATCTTTGCAGACTTTTTATCAAACTGATTCATAGTAATCTCACCTGATGCTAATTGTTTGCCTAGCTTTTTTAATTTCATGTCTAGTGCTTTTATTTCTTTATTTAACTCAAGAGATTTTGTAGCTGTTAGAGTATCTAATGATTTGTTCGATACCTTAAATCCAAATGCATTTAGTATAGCCATCCATTCAGGTTCATCCTCTCTATAAGGGGATATATTACCATCTCTAGTTGCTCTATTTATTCTTTGTGTAGAGTAAGAACCCGGTATGAAAGGGAAGTTAGGTATAAGTTTAGTACCTATTTTTTTACCTATCTCTGCAAGATTAGAAGTAGGTTCAAATCTTTTTGTAAATAAGTCAAAACCTATCATACTAAAGAATACATCACCACCTATGCCTACACTTGGCTGTAAAGGTGCAGGTAACATAGGAACTATTCTATCTCCCATATCTAATATATCTCCGCCAGGAAAGAACCTTTGGATATTAATATATCTAGACTGTCCTTCTTTAGATTGTATAGGTAGTTTAATTTCTTTATTAGGTAAGAAAGGCATACCAAGTAATGTACCTGAAGAATACTTAGGTAGCATTTGCTTTTCTTTTTCAGCTTCTCCACCACCCATCTCAGCACCTAATGTACTTAGTCCATATCCTAACGCCGCATACTTAGCAAATTTCCAAGGTCTCACTACTGCAGTCTCTGCTAGTAATGGTACAATTCTATAACTAAAGGCTAAGAAAGGAGTTACTGAATGTCTCATTGCATTTATAACAGGTGCATCAATATCATAATCTATAAAATTCTTACGGGCAAACATAGCTGCATCACTAGCACTATCTCCCATTTTTAATCTATGTTGAAATGCATTTAATCTAAATATATGGTCCTCAACTCTATACCAATTTTGCAATGTACCTGTTACTTTGTTTTTTTTAACAGCCTGATATACTCTAGCTGCAATGTCTACAGAATTTGACCACTCTGTTTTTTTTGCGTCATATCTATAAGCATTTTTAATTGCTGCAAAATCAAATGTCTTTAATTCCCTAGCTATAAAGTCAGCGTCAAATACACCAAACTTTTGTGCTAAGTATACTGTCTCTGATTTGTAAGGGTCTTTGCTATTATGTTTAGCTAACATTTTAAATGAATCTATAAGACCACCCTGACCTTTAGTTCCAAAAAATAAAGGAACGTCATTAAAATCAGAGAAAAATACATTACCAAATACATTATTAACATGGACTGTAGGATTCCATGCGGTCTTAGAAACTTTCCAAATACCATTTAACTGCCTATATTTTTGGAAGAGTCTATTACTACCCGCTTCTCTGTACTTATTAGCAGTTAATAAATTCCTATATACTTCTTCTAACACATACTTACCAGATAAGTTTCCATACTTTTTAACTTTTGTATCGGCGATACCTGTGTCAGGCATTTTATAATAGCCTTTTTTATTCATAGCTTCTTCTGATAAACCTTCAAACTTTTTATCTAATTTATATTTACCATCACCGCCCTTAACATATGCACCGAGAGAGGGTGTTTTATATATGTCGTCATAGAATTTAAATTGAGATAGTGTACTAGCCATATAAGAACCTGTTAGTTCTATACCTGCTGCAGCATCCTCAATCTCTCCTTTAGCTAATCTCTCAGCTTTAGTATATTCCCATCTGATAACTTTATATTTAACTTTGTCTTCTATTACCTCATCAAATACTTCCCAACCTCTATGTTTGACTAGGTTATCTTCACCTATACCGCCCCTTACCATAATGGGTTTACCATTTTCATGGAAGGCCTTTACATTTTTATAATTTTTATTAAAGTCTTCTTCTGTTACTTTTAGAACTTGTCCTCTAGGTTTTAAATCATCACCTATCTTAGGTGCTTGTTTGTCGTTACCATATATTCTTCTTAAATAAGAGTTACCATTTCTTTGGAATGTTTTTAAATCCATAAGGCCATAATCAACATACATCTGACCATACTCATTAATAGTTTTCCTAGCCTCTTTGGATAACATCATAATTTTTTTAGAATCTACTTTAGTTATCTCTTCTCCCTCAAGTATGTTATAAAGAATTTTTCTTTCATCCATATTTAAAAGTTTAGCTTTCTGTACAAGGTCATGGAATTGAGCAGCTATATGCCCACCCATTCCTTGAGCCTGTTGTCGTAATGCTACAAACTCTCTTGGTAAATTATATTTATCTGTAATACCCCTACCCATCCATTCAGTAATGGGCATTGTAAATGTAGCACCTTTATCAGAATCTACTCCTGTCTTTCTAGTTATATCTATTTTAGATAGTGCCTTAAATCCTCCAAGTCCTAACACAGCTCCTGTCATTGCCCTGCCTAATCTTGAACTAAAAGGATTTTCTATACTAACCATAGGTAATTCATCCTCTACATTAAATCCTAATAGACCACCTGCAGTTACAGATGCCCCTTGTCCTGTTGCCATTTTTTCAAATGTAGGTCTTCCTATTTTTTCTTGATATGGTTTTGCAACATACTTAGTAAAGAAAGATTGCACAGGTTTTATGTACATACCCTTATTAGGAAAGTTTTTTTGTTTCTCTATAAACTCTTTTTTATTTTGTTCATCAATTTGTGCTTTTGTCTTACCTGTTTTTCTTAACAAGTCCTGCTCTTCTACTGTTTTTAATACATCAGAAGAGGGGTCTCCTATTTTACTGTCAGGTCTATAGGTAGCTACCCTTTCATCTTTTTCAGTTTTAAATATTGCCTTATCACCTTTTCTTGTGCCTCCAACATAGTCTTCACCTTCTGTAACTTTTGGTGCTGATGATAGCTTTACTTTCTTAATACTTTTATCTAGTAGTGCTTTCTTTGTATTGACGTGTTTAAGATTAAATACAGTACCTAGAAAACCTTCTGGGTCAGGCTGACCTATAGGAGTAATAGTTTTCTTACTACCTGTTACTTTTATTCCTAAGTTTCTTAATCCACCTATGGCAGGTGCTATAACACCACCACCTACTGCTCCAAATAAAGCCTGTTCACCTCTCGTAATTTTTCCTTCTCCAATAATACTATCCATGTCCTCATCAACATAACCTGCAGAACCTGCAACAGCCCCAGAGACCATGCCATACTTACCCATAGTGTATAATGTTTTTGCTTTACCGAATGGTAATAACCAAGAAGCAGGGTCAAGAATAGCACCTGCAAAATAAGCAGCCTTAACTGCTCCACCGCCTTCGCCTTGCATAGACTTGACTAGTTGTTGTTGTTCTTTACGCATGGTTTGTTTATCAAAACCTAAGCCTGTAATTTGACTAGCACCTCTAGCCGTATCTAATATTCCTAATTTAAAAGCCTGTCCTATACTTACCTTTGAAGCATAGTCCTCATCGTCTACATAGTTATAATCAGATACTTCTTTCTCTTTTCTTTTAAGTGAATCTATACTACCTAACTTATCAGTAGTTATGTTATATATTTTTCTACCACTATCAAAAAAAACTTTGTCTCTTATTTCTCTTGCTTTTTCTGGATTGGTTTCTAGGAGTTTTTTATATTTTTCTCCTGCCATTATCCTTCATAGGCCTCTGCTGCTTTGTCCATTTTGTCTATCATTTCTAGCACTCCAAGATACTTAAAAGTACCGCCATATGTTCTATCTAGATATTTTTGCTTGAGTATATCTTCAATAACCATGTCTGGTGATATCCCTGATAACTCAGAAATAGTATTTACATTTTGTATAACTTCTTGGGAGGATAATCCTCGAATATTATTTCCATCTCTTACACCTTCTGGAAATATTAAGTTACCTACTTCATTAATTTTTTGAGAAGATAAGTACATATTTGTACCATCTACTTTAAATTTATTAGATTTCAAATAATCTGCAAATCCTTTCTCTGCGTCATTTTTTAATTTTTGATACTCTATACCATACTCACCTGCTAGTAAGTAAGGTATTTCTCCTTTACCAGATGATATACTTTCAAAGCCACCCTCTATAGGTGAAGGGTCTCTTAGAGTACCTCCGCCTACTGAATCAATAATATCTTTCTCTCTATTATCAAACCCTGCTCTAACACCACTAGTCATTCTTTCTGCTAGTGTAAGTTTACCTGTTGACTCTCCTATATTATTTGTTCTAACAAGATTACCCCTTACCTTAGCGTCTGCTACATCTGCATCGTAACTAGCTTGTACATCAAATTCACTAATTCTTTCTTTT
>Ga0181406_1000442_pt1 | contig 15773 bp, 14 predicted proteins | sample 29SPOviralmetaG_FD_130135 | JGI IMG/M metagenome (GOLD analysis project Ga0181406, IMG submission 130135) | Marine viral communities from the oligotrophic San Pedro Time Series (SPOT) site, San Pedro Channel, CA, USA - 29 SPOT_SRF_2011-12-20 | ecosystem: Environmental > Aquatic > Marine > Strait... | reverse complement strand
GTCATACTTAAATATATCACTAAAAAAATTGGGGCTCAACAGAGCCCCAATTTAATATAGATTAATTAAAATTAACCGCCTGCAATTGCATTACGAACTTGTTCTGCTGCTAATTTCATAGCATCAGTTGCATTGCTTATCGTAACGCCAGTCTCTTCATTAGTGCCGTATGCTTGTTCTCTAATTACATTTAAAGCATCAGCCATTGGTCCCCACACACTTCCCATTTCTGGAATGTTAGGCATAGGAATACCATTAGAAGCACTCGCTGCAAAAACAGCTGCAATTGGATCTGCAGCTTCAACTACAGCAAATAGTGATTTTGTTGCTGGAAGCCTTGGATCTGATTCATACATTGCTTGTTGAACTTCAACAGTAGCAAAAAAGTCAAGGATAAAGCTTTGTGCTAAAACTTGCTTGTCACTAAATGATGAAACCATTGCACCTCTAACTCCAACAAATGGAGTTGCTGCATTACCATCAAATTGTGGAATTAATCCAACACCATAATTTACTGCGCTAGCATCTCCTCTAGCCCATGGACCAGTCATCCAAAATAATGCACGACCTTCTTGGAAATTAGACATAGCTCCACCATAATCAGCAGAATAAACTGTTCCATTTTTCACAAGTCCATCGAGATATTCTGCAGAAGCAATAGCTCCAGCATTATCTAAACCAACATCTGATGCATCAAAGCCACCTGCGGAAGCAAAAACATATCCGCCAGCTGATGCAACAAAAGGGTGATTGTGATAAGCGTCATTTGAAGGTGTTCCGACACAGAGTTCAGTGCCTGCAGTATCACAAGCAGCTTTTGCTTCTTCCCATGTTGTAGGAACAGAGTCAACTAGATCTGCATTGTAAAACATTGCAATAGCTTCTGTTGCGTAAGGAAATCCGTAGACTTCTCCACCGTAGCTAAATGCTGTTACACCTACATCATATAAGTCTGATGCTACAGACCCCAAATCTAGTGGTGAAACTACACCATTAGCTGCTAATTCTCCAACCCAGTCATGTGCTCCTAAGAATACGTCTGGACCTTCACCTGCTGGACCAGCAGTTTGAACGTCAGTTCTTATTGCACCAAAGTCATACACAACAACCTCAACATCTACACCTGCAGCAGCTTCATAAGCGCCAACTAGTGGATCTAAGGCAGTTGCAACTTTTTCTTCAGCCCATACCACTATTACTTCAGGTGGTGGTGCTGTGGTTGCTGGAGCAGCTAATGTTTCTTGAGGTGCCTCTGTGGTTTCTGGTGCTTCTGCTGTATCATCTGCAGTATCGCCACCACAAGCCACGGCCACTAAAGAAAACATTAATAAAATTACAATAAAACGTAATTTGCTAGTTTTCATATACTCCCTTTCGTATATATACGTATATTCACTCATTAAGAATGTCTATGACAATCTAATGTGTAATTAGAATTTTTTCTACTTAAATGAAAAAAACTTTGCACTAATGCACAAGTTTTATTTTTCGTGGATAATTATTCCAATATCTCCACTATTTTTAGTAATTTTGACCAAGCCATCTTCTAAATTTGCTTCACAATTTCCATATAAAACATCAATAGTGTGTGCATTGGAAGATATATTTATATCTTTTGTTAACCTATCACGATTCACAATACAAATTAATGACTCATCTTGTAAAATTCTTCGAAAAATTACAACATCCTCCATATAATCTAACAATTCAAATCTTCCGTATTTAAATATTGGATTTGATTTTTTAATATGCATCATGGTTTTAGTAAATTCAAGAATTGTTTTATTCCAAGATGATTCATCATTCCAAGGAAAAGGTTCTCTATTAAACGGGTCATCAGCTCCGCCTAATCCAACTTCATCGCCATAGTAAATTCCAGCTATCCCTGGAAATGTTGTTTGTAAAAATATTGCGCCTAAAATACTATCTTCATTATTACCAGAACGATTTAAGAATCTTTTTACATCATGCGAACTAAGCAAATTTTGGCATGAGGAAAGAGCCTCAAATGAATACATTGAATACAAATTTGCTAAAGAATCAGCAAATTCTTTGTCGTTAATTCTTTTAGTTGCAAAATAGTCTGTCATGGTTTCTCTAAATGAGTAATTCATAGTTCCATCGAATCTATCTCCCTGAAGCCATTGTGAGGTATCTCCAAAGATTTCAGAAATAAGTAAAACATCTTCTTTTGTACCATATGCAATATCTCTAAAATCTTTCCAAAAGGAAAAATCTAATTCTTTTGCTACATCCATTCTCCAACCATCAATATCAAAATTCTCAATCCAATACTTTGTAACATCTAATGCCCATTGTCTAGCATCTTTATTTTTAAAATTAACTTTTGGCATATCCGGTACTCCCCACCATGCTTTGAAGGTTGGCTCTACAATAGGTCCATCATCATCTCTTATTTCCACTGGAACCATAGTTTCCTGGAAGGTTTTCTCTAAATACCTTTTGTATTCATCTTCATTTCCATCCCATCCAACTTTGTAGGTATTTGAATAAAGATGTGGTCTGTGGATAAATCTGACTGGATAATCAAATACTGTAAACCAATCTCTATATTTGGAATTTTCACCATTTTTGATAATATCTTGAAATCCAAAATGTCTTGGATGAACGTGGTTTAAAGAGCAATCCAGTATTATTTTCATATCCCTGTTGTGACATTCTTTAATAAGTTCCTTTAAAGCATCATCACCTCCTAATGTTGGTTCAACTTTAAAATGGTCCCACGAATCATATTTATGTGTACTGGAAGAAAGAAATATAGGATTTAAATAAACAATATTTACACCCAAAGATTCGATATGGTCGAGATTTTGTATTACACCGTATAGATCACCACCCTGAAAATCCAATCTGGTGGGCGTTGAGCCCCAATCAACTGTATTTGGTGGATTAATAGAACTATCTCCGTTAGCAAATCTTTCAGGAAATACCTGATACATAACTCCCCCATATACCCAGTCAGGTATTGTGTGTCTTTGAAAAGAAGAACTATCATATATCCATTTTTCTGAGGGAGATATAAAATTTGCAATACCACTTGTACCCAGATATAAATTTAATTGATCGTCTGTAGAAGCTGCAAAACTAAATTTAGCTATTGAGGATCTAAATTGTATCTGAGTCCCCCAAAATATAAATCTGTCTGTCTCAGCATATTTTCTTAATTCTATTGGCCTAAAATCTTCATCTTCTAAAAGTATCCAAAGTTTTGAAATATTTTTTTGAGAATGAACTCTTACTCTTCCTGTTCCATCTCTTGAAATTGAAAAGTGTTTTTTGTCATTAAAATCAAAACGAAAATCATAATGACCAAGATGTACATCTCCATCAAAAAAATCAATTTTTTGTTTTTCCCCAGCATCAACAAATTCGGGACTGTGCTCTTCAACCATAAATTTAATTTACTATGAATTTTTCATTATGTACTCTATATTTGAAACATATGGATATAGATAAAACTAGTGGATTAATTTTACATCCAACTTCATTACCTAGTGATTATGGGATTGGAGATTTAGGTAAAGAAAGCTATAAGTTTGTTGATTTACTAAGCGAGTCAAAAACTCAAGTTTGGCAGGTACTACCATTAGGCATTACTGACAATATTGAATATTCTCCTTATTCAAGCAAGTCATCTATTCTCGGGAATTCATATATTATTTCACTTGATCAATTAGATAACAAAATTTTTAGTGATAAAGAATTGGAAGAAATAAAAATAAATAACTCTGACAAAGTTGACTATAAATTAGTTTATGAAAATAAGAATAATTTATACAATAAAATTTTTGAGCGAGTCAATATCAATGAATCAAAATATGAAGACTATATTGAGAATGATTTAAAGAAACAACACATTACATTCTTAACTTTGAGTGAAAATTTTGAAGGATCATGGAATACATGGTCAAAAAAATATCAACATTATTCAGAAGACCTGTTTGAAGAAGTCTTTAATAAATTCCGTAGCACATTTACAAAAAATGTATATTTACAGTACGAATTTGATAATCAATGGCAAAAACTTAAGTCATATGCAAATAGTAAAAATGTGAAAATTCTTGGTGATATTCCTATTTATGTAAATCATAATTCTGCTGATGTATGGCTAAATCAGCACCTTTTTGATTTGGGTGATAATAATGAAATGAGTTTCGTGTCAGGTGCTGTTCCAGACGACTTTACAGTAGAAGGCCAGGTTTGGAGTACAGCACTATATAAATGGGATAGTCATAAAGAAGAAGGATATAAATACTGGATTGAAAAATTAGAATATAATTTAAAAAATTATGATTATTTACGAATTGATCATTTTGTTGGTTTCTTTCAATTTTGGGCTATTCCTGCAAATGAACCTGCATTAAATGGTCATTGGAGAACAGGTCCATGGAAAACATTTTTTGATGTTGTTTCTGAATCAATTGACTTTAATAAATTACTTGCTGAAGATCTTGGTGTTGTCTTACAAGAAACTGCAGACATATTAAGTAATTTTAATATTCCAGGAATGAAAGTGCTTCAGCAAAGAATACCTAATGATACTGAACATAATGAAACTCATCCTAAAGAGTGGGGTTTTAATATAGCTGCTTATACAGGTACCCATGACAGTCCGACAATCAAACAATGGCTTAGTGAAGTTGATGATGTTCAAATTCAATTTTTTAAACAATATAAACAAAATAATTCTTCATTATACGAATCTGATGTTTGGAACTTTATATCTCTTGTATGGGAGTCGCCTTGTCAATTAGCAGTAACAACTATCCAAGACTTACTAGAACTTGGCAAAGAAGCCAGATTTAATATCCCCGGAACATCAGAGAAAAATTGGATTTGGAGACTAAAAGATTTAGATATTCTTGAGAATATTAAAAAAGATTTAAAAAAGCTTAACAAATCTACTAAAAGGGCTTAGTTACTTTCTTTAACATAATCAACTACTAGCTGTGCTTGTTCTTCTGTAATCCTTACTGATGGCATAGACCCTTTTCCATTAAGAATAGTTTGAAGCCAATATGAATCAGGCATATTTAAAACAGAAGCCGTTTTTAAACTTGGACCAGCTCTGCCTGAAAAATCAGCTTGGTGACATGCTGAACACCTTGCTGTGTAAATTTCTTCACCAGTAGAAAGTTCAGCGGTTTCTTGAGCTCCACATCCAATAAATAGAAAAAGAAACAATAAGGAAAATTTTTTCATTCTTATTCTTCTTCAAGTGCAGATTTGAATTCTTTTGTAGATTTTCCTAATGATTTAGCTAAGCCTGGAAGCCTTTTTGCCCCAAAAAGTAGAAGCAAAATTGTTAAAATTATTAAAAGTTCTGGTAATCCTAATCTCATAACATCATTTTAATAGTCTAAATTTCTTTATTTAAACCTATTAATTTCTTTTCTAATACCCACATAGAAATGAAGCCAATAATTGCAAACACTATGAAGTACAGCAATTCGATTTCCTGACTTGATGATGGCAAAACAGGATTTGTGTAAATTGGCTCGTTAGTTTCACTATATTCTATAACTTTATAAAATGGCCATATTTTAAACAAAGACCCAAGAAGAAAACCTACAAGTACACTGATTACTACGTCATTATATTTTTTAAAAAGATAAGAAAAAACTCTGCTAAAAGTTACTAGGCCAACAATACAACCAGCAATAAATATAGAAATAACTGCAACATCAAAATTATTTAGGGAATTTAAAATAAATTCATACTTAGAAAGAAATACAAGGATAAATGAACCACTAATTCCAGGTAATATCATCGCTGAAATTGCAATTGCTCCAGAAAGAAATACAAACAAATCTGTATTCGGAGTTGCAGAGGGTGCTTCAAGAGCAATATAAGAGGAAATAATTAAACCAATAATTGAAGCGATAAATACATTGATACTCATTTTTTCTACTTTGCCAAAAATTACAATTGCTGATGCAATAATTAATCCAAAAAAGAATCCCCATATCTTGAAAGGATGATCGTTCAAAAGAAAGACAATAACCCTTGATAAGGCCAATATCGACGTCAACATTCCTAAAAGCAAAGTTAATAAGAATGTACCGTTAATGTGTTTCCAAAATGAAGTTAATTTAAAATTTATAAGAAGTTTAATTGAAGCTGAGTTAACTGATTTTATTGAGTTTATCAATTCTTCATATATACCTGTTATAAATGCAATAGTTCCACCAGACACGCCAGGAATTATTTCAGCAATTCCCATGAACAAGCCCTTGAGATATAAATCGATTTTAAATTTCATAAATTAATTTGTCTTTGTTCGTACCAATCTAAATAATATGGGTGAGAAAGTTGCCGTAATTACAGCCAGCAAAATAATTTGTTGTTCTAATTCTTTAGAAATTAAATCAAGATGTACACCAATTTCAGCCATAGCGATTATTAAACTAAATCTTGCTGATAGGAGAAAACCACCTGCAAGCATATCTCTAAATTTAATTTTTGAAAAGACAAGTAATAATGAAGGAATAAATTTAACACCGACTGCTATCAAAAATAAATAGCCGACTTCAACAAAAAATTCAGTTTCAGTAAATACACTGATGTCATAATTTAGACCAATATTTATAAAGAATATAGGTATTAAAAAACCGTATGAAAATCCTTTAAGACTGCTTTCAAGAGTTCCCCTATTAGAAAATGTAAAGGCAAAGATTGTTCCAGCTAAAAATGCTCCCAGTATTGCTTCGATATCAAAAAATACTGAAACACCTACAAGAATCAACATTAAAGCAATCGAACTTCTTATGCCAAGCTCATCAGGATCGTTACCATCAAACATTCTTGAGAATAATTGTGGATTCCACCAAGCAACTCTTCTTATTATGCGTAACAACATTATTACAACAATAAAATAAAGAATTACATTGAGATTAGATATTGATAGTCCTCCAGCATTAATAAATGATGCATAAACAGTTGCAGCTAATAAAGTTAAAATATCTGCAAGAAGTGCGACCATAAACAATGTTTGACCATATTTTGTTTTAATAGTTCCATCACTTCTAAGAATTGTAATTACAATATCTACACTTGTTGTACACAAAACCAATGCCAGAAAAATTGGATAGCCTAAACTGGAAATCAAGTAAAAAGAAGTTGCTACAGTCAAAAGATAAATTGACATCGGCAATGCTAAAGTTCTTAGACCTTTTTCTCTAAATGTATCTAATTCAATCTCAAATCCGGATAAAAACATCAATAATAAAAATCCAAGAATTGCTAACCCTGATATAAATTCCGAAGAATCAACCCAACCTAAAACTGGTCCAACAGTGATACCATAAGCAATTTCAAGAACAATTCCAGGTATTTTAATTCTTTGTCCAACAAGTGGTAAAACAAAAGCACCTATAGAGATGATAACTAACGATACTGCTTCAAATTCTTCCATTTTTAACTTGGAATATACAAGACAGAGGACTTTGAATTACTAGCTATGAATTCAACAGTTTTTCTGCTTTGCCATGACTGATTGGTACCAGTACTGATTACTGAGAGGTCAAATTTATTAGACATCTCAGAGAAAATCTTTGCCTCATTTCCTTCTTTATTTTCCAAATCTAACTGAATTTCATGAGATAAAGCCAGGTCTTGTAGTTTTTCAATAGAATCTGAAACTTTAGAGGACTCTTCTGATTGTAAAAATTTGGGTTGTGAAACATTTACCGCTGTTAATGAGGCAGATAATGAAGCGGCTAGATCAAAAGCTACTGAGTTTGATGAAGTTTCACCGAAATCATTATTTATTAAAATTCCGATAGTCTTGTAGGGGTAAGTTGACTTTGAGAAAAGCACAGGTGTATTTGATTTGTTTGAAATATTTATTAGTGATTTAATTTTAGATTTAGACATGCCCTCTTCTACTGAATAAAAAATTGTTCCTATTGAAGAATCAGATACAAAACTTTCAATGTCTTTGATAGATATTTTATTTTTAAAATGCATTTCGAACTCTTGATCTTTAAGAATTGCTTTAAATGTATCATCTGTTGACTCAAGATTATTATCAAATAAATCCTCTCTGGTTAATACCGACAAAGATGTGGCTTTTGTATTTCTTGTATAAAATTCAGATTCAGATAAGTTTTTAAGGTTCTCTTCATTTTCAAGAACAACAAGTATGTTTTTACCAAACTCTAATGGAAATCTAGATTCTGATCCTGAAAAAAGATTAATTACGTTTGAGAAAGCACCCGATTGTAAAACAATAGTTACAAGATCTCCAGTCTGTATCTCTGTATCACCATGGGGAATAATTACCTTACCTTTTCTCAATAGAGCTCCAACAATATAGTAGTCAGAACCTATTTCGCGCAATTTTTTTCCTCTCACCGGACTATCAGAACTAATTTCTATTTCGATAGCCTCAGCTCTGCCCCCTGCAAAAGCCTGCGAAACGACTCTTCTAGGTTCCAGAATATGTTCAAACCTTCTTGCTAATAGGGTGTCTGGTTCTACTACTTCAACACCAAGATTTTTATACATGTCACTATTTGAAGAATCATTTATTACAGATGACAATCTAATAATTTCATTCTGCTTTGCAATTTTTAAAACTTCTAAATTTACTTCATCGTTTAATGTGAGAGTAATAACAGCAGTTGTATGCTCTAAACCCGCCTTTTTTAAAACTAGTGATGAAGTCGCATCTCCTTGTATTTTTTCAATTTGTCGTTTTGTAGTGAAGTTTCGTAATTTTTCTTGATCTAAATCAATTACAGAAATAGACCAACCAGAACTAATTCTATTAATTAGCTCTTTAGCCTCTCCATGTGCGCCTACAATAATTACTTTCACGAGCTTTATTATCCTATATATTCATTTTAGTTAAAGAACTACTTTGTAAATATTATTTAAATAAATCCTCTAAATTAAGCTAAAAACCACGAGAATTAATGGTTTTTTCAGCTAAACACTAAATAAGAAGTGTATAACATCACCATCATTAATAATATAATCTTTACCTTCTGATCTAAGTTTTCCAGCTTCTTTTGCACCTTTTTCACCAGCATTTTCTACAAAGTCTTCGAATGCAATTGTTTCAGCTCTAATAAAGCCCTTTTCAAAATCGGTATGAATCTTACCTGCAGCTCTTGGGGCTTGATCGCCAATGTTAATTGTCCACGCTCTGACTTCTTTCTCTCCTGCTGTAAAGTAAGTCTGCAATCCCAGCAATTTATATCCTGCTTTGATAACTCTGTCAAGGCCAGACTCCGCTTGACCAATGTCTGATAAAAATTCCTTTTTTTCCTCTATTGGTAGTGTTGAGATTTCAGCTTCTAATTCAGCACATATAGCAATAACTTCAGAATCTTCATTTTCTGCAAAATCATTAATTAATTTCAAATGAGGATTGTTTTCAAAACCACTTTCATTAACGTTGGCAACATATAAAACAGGTTTATTTGTTAGTAATTGAAATCCCTTTAGCAACTTCTGTTCTTCATGGCTGAATGAAACTGTTCTTAGGCATTCACCTTCTTCAAGAATTGGAAGGATTTTTTCTAGTAATTCTCTTAGAGGTAAGCCTTCTTTTTGACCTGCTTTTGTACTTTTAATTGCTTTCTGATAAAGTTTTTCAACAATGCTCAAATCTGCTAAAACTAACTCCGTATTAATAACTTCTATGTCATCAATGGGAGAAACTTTACCTGACACATGAACAATATCTTCATTTTCAAATGCTCTAACTACATGGACTATGGCATCTGTTTCACGTATATTTGTTAAAAACTGGTTTCCTAAGCCCTCTCCTTTAGAAGCACCCTCCACCAGACCGGCAATATCAACAAATTCCATTGTTGTAGGTATAATTTTTTTGGGATTAACGATTTCTGCCAACTTTTCTAAACGAGAATCATTAATTGGAACTATGCCTACATTCGGCTCAATGGTGCAGAATGGGTAATTTTCAGATTCAATTTCAGCTTCAGTTAATGCATTAAACAATGTAGATTTACCCACATTTGGCAATCCTACTATTCCGCAATTAAACCCCATAAAATTTCCTAATTATCTAAAGACATATTAAATATAGTGTTGAAATCATTTAAATTTACATTTCTATACCTCATTGGCTGAATATTTTGATTAAAGTTTTATTTAAGGGGGATTATGAACGAAAAAAATAACAAAAGAACAATATTTGGTTGGTCCATGTATGACTGGGCTAAATCAGCTTATGAAACAACTACATTAGGAGCGGTACTACCAGTCTATTTCGTAAGTGTAATTGTACCTGAAGAAGGCTTTGAATTTAGGGGAAGCATATATACAGGTGCCGAAGTATGGGGTTTTGCTATTGGTTCAGCTTTGTTTATATTTTTCTTAATAATGCCAACTATTGGCGCAATTGGAGATATGTCTGGCAATAGAATGAAATTGTTTAAGCTCTTTGCTTATGGTGGTGCTGTATTTGCGTCATCATTTTATTTTGCAACTTCAGGTGATGTAATACTTACATTGGTGATTTACTTCTTAGCTCAGTTTGGAGCTACTGGTTCAAACGTTTTTTACGATAGTGTTCTAAAAGATATAACAACTGATGATACTATTGATGAAGTTTCAGCAAGAGGGTATGCACTTGGTTATTTAGGTGGTGGAACACAATTAATATTATCTTTCGTAATAATTCTACTTGGCCCAGATCTTCTGGGAATAGATGCCGCATTTGCATCTAGGATTGCAATTTCTCTAGCTGGCTTATGGTGGCTCATATTTTCAATTTTTAGCTTTTCTAGAATGAATATTGTTGAAACTAAATCGGATTCTGGAAAGAACTCTCTAGCAAGTGCTTATAGTAGGAATTTTAAAACTTTGAAAAAAATAAGAAAGTTTCCTTTCTTAATGTACTTTTTAGTAGCATACATCTTTTTCTGGGACGGCTTACAAACATTGATTAATATGTCAGCGGCATTCTTTACAGAAGTACTGCTTTTGGATCAAACTCAAGTGCTTATTGTATTTTTAGTTGTTCAATTTGTCGCCTACTTTGGTGCAAAATTAGCAGGTAGACTTGCTACTAAAATAGGACAAAAAAATGTATTGTATTACACAATGTTCATCCTTTTCTTAGTTGGAAACGCTGCTTACTTTGTTCCAGAAAAACAGTTAATACCAGTCATTGTAATGGGCATATTTACTGCAATGGGTATGGGTGGTCTTCAATCAGTCAGTAGAAGTGTTTATGCTGCTATGTTGCCAAAGGGTGCTGAAGGTGAGTTTATGGGATTCTTTTCAGTCCTTTCTAGATTTTCTGCCATATGGGGTCCATTAATTTATGCATATGTCAGCGCTTCTACTGGCAATCCAAGACTTTCACTTCCTGTGATTACGTCTTTTTTCTTAATTGGCGCACTTCTTTTAAGAACAGTAGATATGGATAAGAGAATTAGCGAAGAGGAATGGGCAGCTAGTTAGAATTAACTAGTCTTGATAAATTAAAAAACAAAGCTGATACAGTTATTGGACCAACTCCACCAGGAAAAGGTGATCTATTACTGACAAGATCCCCTATTTTATCAATATCTATATCACCATATGTTTTTCCATCCACTGATGAAATACCAATATCAATTATGGTTGACCCCTCTTTGAAAAAAGAGTAATCATATAGTTTAGCTGAGCCAATTGCTGAGATAAAAATATCTGCTTGTTTTGTGAATAATTTCTGATTTGTTGTCTTACTGTGAATTACTGAAACATTTCCATTGTAGCTTTTAGAAGATAGAATCTTTGCTAAGGGAGATGATACAAGTCTAGACCTGCCTGCAATAACTATATTTTTATCTTCTGTTTTGATTTTGTAAAAGTTTAATAATTCTAAAACGGCTAAAGAAGTAGCTGGAATTAATTTATATGTATTTGAAAACAAGCTTCCTAAGTTGTATGAAGTAAGCCCATCAACATCTACCTCATGAGGAATACAGTTGATTGCTTCTTCTGGATTAAGATGGTCAGGAAGTGGAAGCTGAATAATTATTCCATCAGTTTCTTTTGCCTCTGAAGATATAACTTCATCCAAAGTTTCTTGAGATGTTTCAACATCTAGTTTTATCCAGTTAAAATCAACCCCAAGTTCTATTGCCTTTTCTTTTTTACGAGACACGTATAATAATGATGCTGGATTGTCACCAACTGTAATAGCGGTTAAATGTGGTTTCTTGTTTTTATTAGTGTGCTCACGAAATATATTTTCACTAATTTTATCAAGTTGTTCTGCTACAGGAGCCCCATATAATATTTGTTCCATTTTTACCAGTTTAATTATTATGAAACATATTTAATAGATAACTTTATTAATATAGTTTGGTTATGGATATTTCTAAATTAGATAAGTTAATAAAACCATCTGGAACTATGGCTATTTCTAATAAATCAAGAGAGTTAAAATCTCAAGGTAAACCTGTAATTGGGTTTGGTGCAGGAGAGCCAGACTTTCCTTCACCTGAGCATGTAGTAAATGCTGCAATAAATGCTGCTTCTGATCCTAAAAATCATAAATATTCACCCGCTGCCGGACTTGAATCTCTTAGAAAGGTAATTGTAGAAACATCAAAACAATACTCTGGTTTTGATATCAAACCTAATAATGTAATTGTTTCAAATGGTGGAAAACAATCAATACTTACCGCATTTCTATCAATACTAGATGATGGTGATGAAGTATTAATACCAGCTCCTTACTGGACAACATATCCTGAAGCAGTAAAAATAGCAGGTGGAAATCCTGTATTTATTGATACCGAAAAAGATAATAATTTTAAAGTTACTGTAGAACAGCTAGAAAATGCAAAAAATAGTAATACGAAAATGTTAGTTTGGTGCTCTCCGTCAAATCCAACAGGTGTTGTATACACAAAAGAAGAAGCTGAAGAAATTTATGAGTGGGTTTTCAAAAATGATTTATGGATACTTTCTGATGAGCTTTACGAACATTTGGTATATGAAGGTGAGACTTCTCCATCACCAGCTATTTATGATCCTGAATTAAAAAATACAATTATCGTGAACGGTGTATCTAAAGCTTACTCAATGACTGGATGGCGTGTAGGTTGGTTGATTGGTAATGACAAAGTTATTGGGCTAGGAAAAAAAATACAATCACAAGCTACGTCTAATGTCTCAAATGTATCGCAATTAGCTGCTGAATCAGCACTTTTAAACGGTCTAGATGTAACAAATGAAATGAAAATTGCATTCAATCGAAGGAGGTTATTTGCAACTGAAAAAATTAATTCCATTTCAAATTTAGATGTAATAGATAGTACGGGCGCATTTTATTTGTTTGTAGATGTAAGTCATTACTGCTCAGGAAATAATGGAATAAACTCATCAGAAGAGTTGTGTGATTGGTTTCTTGAAAACTATTTTATCGCATTTGTTCCAGGAGAAGTTTTTGGAAGTCCTGGGTTTATGAGGTTATCATATGCTTTAAGCGATGAAGATCTTGATATTGGATTAAGTCGTCTAAACGAAGCTATAGATAATTTAAATGAATGATGTAAATAAAAAAAGTCTTTTTTCTTGGCTCTTATTCGATTTAGCAAATACAGTATATGCATTCATTATTCCTGGCTTATATTTTTCTGTCTGGTTGGTAAGTGAGAAAGGTTGGACAGATCAACAATTAGGTCTTGCAACCTCTACCGCTATGGTAATTGTGGCAATCTTAGGACCATGGATAGGAAGAAAATCAGACAGTTCACAAGGGAAAAAGAGAATTCTTCTCCTCATGACTCTTATTTGTATTATTTCAACTTTTTTACTTGGAACATTCTCAGTTGAGACATCTGTATTGCTATTTATATTTTCATTAATTGGATTTAACTTAGGCTCTGTGGTCTATGATGCACTGCTTGTTTCAGTTAGTAACGAAGAAAATAGAGGAAAGATATCTGGTCTTGGTGTTGCTTTTGGATACACCGGGTCACTGATTGGATTTGGTGTAGCAACGCTATTACAAAATATGGGTTATAGCTATATTGAAATTTTTAAATCGGTTGCGATTTTGTTTTTACTCTTTTCTTTACCTGCATTTTTCTTTATTGAAGAGAAGATAACTACAGATAAAAAAATAAAAATAAATATTCTAAATTCATTAAGTATCGTGATAAATTCATGGAAACACTCTAGGCAGTATAAAGGACTCACTAGATTTTTAGTTGGAAGATTTTTTTATGCAGATGCGATCAATACTCTTATTAGTGGCTTATTAGCTGTTTACTTAGTTGAAGAAGTTGGCTTAACCCCAGCAGATAGTCAAAGTATATTGGCACTTGCTATTGTTGTTTCAATAATAGGTGGCTATATTTTTGGAAAAGCGGCAGATTTATATGGTCCAAGAAAATTAATACTTATAAGTATAACTTGTTGGATGATTTCACTCTCACTTGCGATAATCGCCACAGAGTTTAACCAATTGTGGTTAATATATGTTACCGGTGTTTTAGGTGGTTTCAATATTGGTGGCATTTTCGCAGTTGATAGAGTTTTCATGACAAGACTTTCACCTGAAAAACATCTTGGAGAATTCTATGGCCTTTATTCAACTGTTGGAAGATTTGCAACTATACTAGGACCAATTTTATGGGGCTTGATAGTAAATAGCTTAGGTTTGGGGAGGAATGTTGCTATGGGATCTTTAATTTTACTCTTAGCTATCTCCTACTACATTATTCACGGAGTTTCTGATAGCGTTAGGAATTAAAAGAAGAAAAATCTTTTTTTCTTCTGTGCATCATCTAATTGTTGTCTCGTATTTTTAAGTTTTTCTCTAAGAAAATCCGCTTCTGCTTCAGCTTTAGCTGCTCTTTCTCTTGCTTCTGCCATTAACTGGCTTGATTCATGTAAATTACCTAATTGATTTAATACAGTATTCCATGCATCAAGTGGAACTAAAAGACTGTCACTTTCTTGGTTTTCATCAAGACCTACATCGCTTGTAATTTTATCTTCAGGTGTGGCTTCTTCTTTTTGAACATTATTTTCTGAATCGTTCTTTTTAAGAAAATTGTATTTCTCAGCCATTCTGTCTTCATAACTACTCATTTGTAAATTCTTCTTTCATAGTTTCCAATGTAGTATTTTCAAATTTAAATCCTTCTTTAAGCAATTTCTTTGGTATTACTCTTATACTATTTAATCCTAGCTGCTCACCAAGTTCCCATCCAACAGCTAACTGCATAATTACTGGAGGAAGCGGAGGCGCAAAGAACTTTTTATTCATTATTTTTGCAATTATTCTTGAAAATTCTTTTTGCTGTAATGGCTCCGGAGCCGTGCAGTTTACAGGGCCATCAATTTGAGAATTTTCTAGACAAAAGATATAAGCAGATACAAGATCTTTTACGGAAACCCATGAAAAGTATTGATCGCCTTTACCAATTGGTCCAGATAAATTTAATTTAGAAATTAAAGTAAAAATTTGTGTTGCAACATTTCCTTTACCAAGAACAATACCCGCTCTACATTTAACAATCCTGACACCTAATTTTTGTATTTCATCTAGGGGGCCTTCCCACGCTTCTTCGACAACTAATTGTAAGTATTGCCCCCTATTATAAGAACTATCTTCTGTAACAACTTCATCACCATGGTCTCCATAAACATCGTTGCCAGAAGCAGTTATAAAAACTTTTGGATAATTTTCTGAAGATTTAAATGCTTGTATGAAAGTTTCTGATCCCCATTTTCTAGACCAATAAATTCTAGATTTTCTTTCCTTACTC
>Ga0181406_1000437_pt1 | contig 15853 bp, 21 predicted proteins | sample 29SPOviralmetaG_FD_130135 | JGI IMG/M metagenome (GOLD analysis project Ga0181406, IMG submission 130135) | Marine viral communities from the oligotrophic San Pedro Time Series (SPOT) site, San Pedro Channel, CA, USA - 29 SPOT_SRF_2011-12-20 | ecosystem: Environmental > Aquatic > Marine > Strait... | reverse complement strand
ATGTAATACAAGTGTTAATAGATTGTTCTTCTAGTTTTTTAAGTGAGTCTATGCAATAGCCTTGTAGTATTTCAATATTCAATTCCTTTCCCCTTGCTTATAATTTCAAAATGGTTGATCTCATTGTTGTCAACCGCCTCCTTAAACTTCTTCTTCAACTCTTCATGGCTAAGATTAATTGCATCTTCAATAAAAACCACTCCTTTAACTGCATCGCTCATACTTCCATGTTCTTTAAAATGTGAGCAATAACTTCTATAGTCCAACCATTGCCAAGCATTTTATAACGCTGAGTGTTGCTGACATGGTTCGTGTAGTTATCAGGAACAGTTTGTAATCTCTCGCACTCTAATGGTGTTAGCTTTCGCCAATAGACTGCATCTTGGGTTAAAACATTGTCCTTTTGAACTGTAGTAATGGTGTTGGTCTTTTCGTCTTTTCTTAACTCTAGCTTTTGACTTGTTGATCCATCATCGTTGTAACGGCCTCTGTAAGCACCCATAACCACTTTCGGCTCTCTGTTACCACCGCCCATGCTATTAACTGTTGGAGATTTACCATCAGGCGAATACACACGCTTTAAAATATCGTGTCCATTAACATCAACTGCTGTTCCTATATGTTGAGGTTTGTGTGATTTATTAGTTTCATCATAAATATATTCAGTTCCACTTGGTAACTCTTGACCATCTTCTAAGGGAATCATAGTTCTTTGTTTTCTTTCGATGCTGTTTTTAGGTCGAGCTGCATCATAAGTTGCAGTTACACAATATGCTTTACCATCTTTGGTAGTCATCTTGTCTAACTTATCATCTTGAGGCTCATCGCTAACTAACTTCTGCGGTATTCCTGTTGCGTGAAAAGTACCACTTCTTTCAAAGTTTGCTTTAGATGATTTGTAATACTGTGATTTTATTGTTTGCGACTTTTCTGGTAAATCATTGGTATCATCAACTAACTTTTGAGGCACACCATTTTTATCACAAGCTAAATAATCTCCTTGTCTACCATTCTTTACATATTCCATAGCTGACAAATTACTGGCTTTTTCTTTGCTTTCATCAATCATGCAATTTCTATTGCCATTTCTAGCAACAAATTTATCCGACATTAAAGTTGGTTGTTCTGGCTGATCCTCTAAAATATCTCTTAAAACTATTCCCCTCTCTTTTGGTTGCTCAACATTAGGAATGTTAGTCCAATAGTATCTCTGTCTTGACTGTGCAGAAACCAAAGAGCTGTTAATAAAGATTGGCTCGACACCCATGTACTCAGAAATAATATCCAAGTATTCCTTTTTCATTCTTACATTTTCCAATAAAAAATATTTCGGCTGTAAGTATGAGATAGCTTTGTAAAACTCAAAGAACAATGCTGACCTAGGATCATCAAACGCCAACTGTTTACCTGCAAAGCTAAATCCTTGACATGGACTACCACCCATCACCAAATCAATCTGTGGTAATGTTGATAAATCTAACTTGGTAATATCACCCACTTGAATAATCTCTGGGTAATTGGCTTGGCTTACTTGGATTGCATACTTATCAATCTCACTTGCGTAATAATTATCAACTTTGATTCCTAAACGATCTAAAGCAATCATTCCACAACTCATTCCGTCAAACAAACTTAATACATTCATCTCTCCTTTCTCCTTTAATTAATGCTAGGACTAAAATTGTAACATCACGATTAATCACAAATCAACTTTGCGACTAATTCCATTCAAATGCTTTGCTTCCGTCTAAGATTTCTAAAACTGCTTCTTTACGAATCAAAGTTTTGATTCCGTAATCCACGTTACCCGAATTACTTTTTACTAATGCAGCTTTAACAACTGCCATGCGGTTAAAGTCTATGCCTTGTTCTGCACAAATTCTTTCACACGTTTCTTCGTCAGCTAACCACATTGCTATCGCAAATCTAACTGAGTCTGTAATTGATGATGCTCCACGAATTTCCATGCGATGCGACATGGCATCGTCAGAGTCATTGGTTAATGCACCTTTATTAAGATGATGAACTGTTAAAGTGCTACAACCAATTCTGGCACTTATGTTCGCACAATAAGAACCCCATAGTTGGCCCACTTCGTTAGAGCTAGAAACATTGCCTGTTGTAAATGCCTGGAGAGGATCAAAACAACATAACTTTAAATTAGGTATCAGCTTTAATTCATCGACCAACTCTTGACCAATAGGAGTAATGCCTTCTTCTCTTAATAAAATCATCGGCTCTTTTTGTTCAGGAATAGGAAACACATAAACATCGTAAGGTGAATCAAACCTCTCACCTTTTGGATCAAGTAGATCTATTCTCCTGTGGATCTCACTTAAATCATCCTCGGCTGCAAAGATTACGCTGTTGCCTTGTTGCAGTATTTTCTTTCCCCACCAACTACCACCTGTTGCAATGCCTAATGCCAACTGAATGACACTTAGACTTTTACCAACGCCACCTACCGCAGCGATGATGCCAGGTTTCGAGAGGGGAACAAACGAGTCTACTAGCCACTCAGTCTGAGGAGGAGAGTTTACTAGATTCCGAATGGCATATTGTCGAATGTTAAACTTGGAGTCTAACAGTTCGAGTTTGACTTGCTCATTCCCCTGTTGTCTTGCTAAATCATTGTAATCACCAATGATGCTTGGCAGTCTGGTTACACAATTTAAAACTGCTGTCGCAACCTCGTTGGCCTTAGTGTTGCCGACTTGGTTCTCATCATTGTCTAAGGCTAAAATAAATTTACAGTTACTACCAATTATTTCTCTTAATCTGCTGAGAGCTGGCAAACAAAAGTTCGCACTAAATACCACCAGGCAAGGAACACCTGTACTCTCATAGATCGAACCTGCTGTCGCATAACCCTCACAGACGATAAGATTTGGTAAGTGCAACAGATCATTCACATCGCAACCAATAAGGTTCACGTTGCCTCTGACAGCTCCTCCACCGACAAATTTCTTATCTCCGTTGGGTGATATATATTGGAGCGACTTTATCTCTTTTGCTAATGTTCCATTATCATTTTTGGTGATAGAATACACACCGACAAGTAGATTGCCATTTACTTGTTTTAGACCATAACTTTTAACACTTTTTACATCCAGATACTTATGTTGAACCACCTCTTCAGCCAACTCAAACTTTTCTTTTGCGTATACAGCAACTTCTTCTTGTTGCTTTTCTTTAGCTTCTTGTCTCCTGGCATTAGCCTCTTCCAACTTGCGTTGTAGGTCTTGCTTTTCTACAGGTGTTAAATCGTTGGCTGAATAACTAAGGAACTTCCCTTCAAAAGAACTGCGCCAATTACCAAAGACGCAAACAAATTTTTCGTGGTCAATCTGATTGAAAACATAATACCCAGATGCCTCGCCTACTTTATCAGGTCGACAGTTTGTAACTGCTCCTACCTTACAGCGCACTAACTCACCACTCATGTCTATATAATCAACCAACAAACCATGCGTCTGCATCTCGTTCATTAAGTCTTGAATACTTTTACCCTTATTAGCAAAAGCAAAGTTAGGATCTATTGCTAGGCCCTCTTCTCCAAAAAACTGTGTTAGATCAGTCATCGACACTCAAACCTGTTTCAGCCACAGAGTGCTGGTGATTCAGATAAGAGCGCACAAGAGATCGGACAAATGCCAACCTCTGTTCTTTTGACCACTTGTGTAATTCAAATGATCCTGTTTCTTTTTTTGTATCTAAATAAATGTCTTTGCTTTTCCCCAAAGCATAATCAAGTCCATCCTCTGAAACTTGTGCAAAATTTTTTATCTCTTGCATTTTTTCTCCTCGTTTAATTTTATCCAGGTGATCTAGTGAACACCCCCCAAACATCTTGTTACCAACCATGACAAACATCGGGGAAGCCAAGCCTCTGCAATAACCACAAAGACTGGGCCTCCGATATTTAAGGTCATGGCTAGAAGGGGATGTTCTCGCTGTGGTCTGTATCATCAGCTTTTTCTTCTACCTTTGGCTCAGACTTAACATCGCCTACGATTTGCCAGGTCTTACCACATTGCTCATCTATTTCTAAATAACCCGCGTCATTTCTAACCAACTCTGCTGATACTGCTTTGCCAACCAGCACATCAGTATTTTTCATAGAGTTTAGTCCAACAGCGTTCATAAAAAGCATTAAGGAAGTTTTCCCTATTTCAACATTTTTTTTCGCGCCATTAGCCTTTTCTGGTGATGGCTTGTTGTATTGCATACAAAAGTCATTTCTGACATTCATAGTAGAACCATCGATTTCAAAAGTTATTCTAATAACTTTCCTATCAAGTGCTTCGTTGTAGATTTCTTCCGAACCAGCATAATGCAAAATATGACGACCTGGTTCTAATGAACCTCCGCCACCACTACTTACATTTGTGCTATCAAACGCCTCACCATCATTAAATTGTGTTAAATCAACCATAATTACCTCCGTAAAAAAATTAACACTAAAAAAACTTATCCGAGGTCATACTCTTCAAAGTCGCCTGTACGATCAATCAAAAATAACAAGTCTTTGATAATTTCTACCAACTCCTTGTTACCACCTTGGGGTAGTATATGATCGTGTTCCCCATTTTCTTCTTCAACATGATCCAACAAAACTTTTGCTCTCCTCATGTAGTAGAGAGCATTGTCATGCGTTAGCTTTGCCATTAGGATTTATTGATTAACTTACCAATCTCGGCCCAAGTCTTTTCAGCTCTGACAATAAAGTCATCGCCTTCTTCTACGACTGGTATTTCTTCTGGTAAACCATATCTATTTTTAGCAACCGCAGCAGGTGATTCAGTCGTAACTAAAACTCTGCCTGACTGAACAGTTTTGCTTGTTAATCCTTTATTACCCTGAACCTTAACAGTTCCTTTTTTATAATTAAGGAACAAACACATATCACTAGCTTCAAGAACCAAAGCTGATGCGTGTTTATTTAGCTTGAGTTCGTGGCGATCATAACTTTCAGTAGATGGATCATGGAATGTTTTAATCTGATTGTGTGCAATCAAACATATTCTCATGCTGTGTTCATTTCTTAATCTGTTCACCAGGTCAAGAAACTCTCTCCAATACTTAACTGCTTCTACATAACCACGACCATAACCAAACGACTCAATAGATTTTTGATTATGAGCTTCACAAGTTTTAGCAAAAATAATTGGTTCTAACCAATCAAGACTGTCTACAACCAATGATGAATATGGTAACTCTTTCTCATCAACCAATGATTTAAGATAGCCAATAAAAGTATCGTAATCTTTCGCTAATGGAAAGTGAGCTATGTCTCGGTTCTTGGTTAGGATTCCAAGACCTTCTTCAGTTTGCAAAACTATTGGATCTTTAGAACCAACAGCAAGTGTAGTTTTACCAAGACCTGATGGCCCATAAATAATTACAATGCTTGGTTTCGCTTTCGCTTTCTTTTGTATTGCAGCTAGACTCATTTCTTCACCTCATCAACGCCATGTATTTTGACTGGCTTTTTATATGGTGGAAGCTCCACGATTAATTTATCCAACGCATTTTGTATATTCTTGCGAATAGACTCCATGTGATGCACAACTCTAACAGCCTCGCCATGTTGAGGCGTAAGTTCGTTCTCTGCTTTCAGATCGCCTTGGATCTCTTGTACCAGAGGTCGAACTCTATCATTTAGATCTTTCTCAAAGACCTCTCTTTTGTTTCCGTCATTGTCAGTAAATGACAATAACGCTTTCTCTTCTTCTTTCATTTTTCACCTTCCTGATGTTTTTGAAATGTTAAACAATCGGGTTTGTAAGCACAAAACCGACACCAATCTCCAGCGTTATAGGTTGGACTTTCACCCAATGCTTCCTCACACGCTGGCTTTAAGATATTAAAACCCCAATCCACTAGATCGACAGCTTGAATATCAAAACTTCTAATAGGCCCATCTTTATGAAAAGATTTTTTGCTTGGTTGGATGATCGTCATTTCTATGACTGTATTTTCATTTCCCCACCGAGCTAGTGCGCCCAAACTATATGTCATTAATTGTTCGTTAAAATTTACATCGACTGGAAAGTTACCAGACTTTAAATCAGCAACCACCATGCGATTGCCTTCACCTAAAATAACTGCATCACTTGTACCCCAACAGTCATCGCTAATTTCATTCATGTAGAGCTTCTCTTCTATTAAGAGTTTGCCATTAAGTTCTTCGGTTCTTTGCCTGATATAGTTGACGTAAGTTTCAGCTATCATAATTTCTTCTAAACCTATCTCTATGGCAAAACCTTCTAGCTCTACTGTTTTACCTAACCAATAATCAGAAAGAGTAATATTATCTAACCTGTCCTTTAGTAATTGCTCACACATCTCATGGATTGCAGTTCCTCTTGCAGCAGGTAAAGATGACGTATTAGGTGCTTCAGCATTAGGTATCGCTGAACCTGGACATCTAATAACTCTGCTTATACTACTCGGTGCTAACTTCGCGTGTGCCAATGTTGTACTCCTCTCTCATTATTGCAGCCCATAGTTCCGTTGACATAACCGATGCTATGTTGAAATCTTCTATGGGAAATAAATTGTTCTTATGTGCGTAGACATCTGGTATGGCTACTTTCCAATCTGACCTGTCAGCTCTGAACCAAAGACAAGGTAACAGATTAACTTTAAGTGCTTGTTTAACTGATTGATCCCACCAGTTTTTTAGATCCGCTTGTGATACTGCTTTACGTCTTTTAACTTCTATTGCGTAACCAGGACAACCAAGTAAATCATGTCCACCGCCAAACGATTGACTATAATTAACTTCCAATTTGATTCCCAACAGTTGTTCTATTTGCTGTATGCACTCAAGCTCTCCTCTTCGGCCTTTCGACCTTGCATTAACCAATTAACTTGCGACTGGTTCGATAACTGATTTATTTTCTTCCTGCTCTATGACCTGAAGATCATAAAGAACCTTGCCACCCATTTTAGAATAGGTAGGGCCTTTGCCTTGCGCCCGATAATTTGCCAATGTTCTTGGAGACTTTCTCCATCTTTCTGCTAACTCTTCTTGTGTTAGCCAAACTTTATTATTCATAAATTTTACTCATTGTTCACGATTGTGTTATTCTAACCCATGCTTTTTTAATAAAGCAAGTGAACGAGAAAAATATTGTAAATATAATTTAGAAATTTTCTCCATAAAAAGATTCACGAAATTTTATATTTAATATTTAAAGATAATTAAGGAGCAAGAATGTCTATAGATAACGCAACAAAAGAAGAATGGGATGCAGCGGTGAAAGGGGAAAAAGATATGGTTAATAAACCAGCACACTATCAGGGTGCAATAGAATGTATTGACTTAATAAAAGATCGTGTCGGTGCAAATAATTTTCCATCTTATTTAGAAGGCAACATTTGGAAATACTTTTATCGTTACAAAGACAAAGAAGAAAACATCCAAGACTTAGAGAAAGCTGCTTGGTATCTCAACAAATTGATTGAGCATTACAAGGAGCTGTAACATGAAACACGAAGAAATAATGAGATTCGCCCTGGTTGGCTTAATTTGTAGCATTATTGTACTGATAAGCCTTTAGATCGTTTCTAAGACTATCTTTGTTTGGTTAATAGTAAACCTTAGACCAAGCCAACAAAATGTCTCTGTCGGCTTCCTGTGAATCCATTTTTGTCTAAAACCAGTAAAAATTAGCCATTCATAATAATCTTCTGAATATGATCGCCAATCTTCTGTGCGTTCTCAACTGACACTTTTTCATGGATGTGTGCATAGCGTTGAGTCGCTGCAATATCTCTATGGCCCAACAAATTACCAACCATACTTAGGTTCATATCTAAACCAATACCAAAAGATGCGTAGCTATGTCGAAGATCATGCAACCTTAAATCTGGTGCGTTGATTTGTTTTCTGATTCCATCCCAAAACTTTCTCGGACTACCGATCCCAACTATCGTGCCACTTGTTCTTGGTAAAGCATTGATAATGTTCATGGCTTGTTTAGATAAATAGATAACTCTGTCATCACCATATCGCATTGTCTTATGGTTTTTTAATGTGAGTTTATTATCCTGAAGATCTGACCACCTAGCACCAGCTACCTCGCCACACCTAGCACCTGTTAGTATTAACAACCAAATAAATGCAACTGAGTTTGCTAGTTCTGGTATTTGCGATTTAGAGTTTAATATTCTAACCACACCATTCAGCTCTTCTTCAGTTAAGTAGCGTTTGCGTTTAGCCTCTGGGTTCTTTTCTATTCCGTCTATTGGGTGGTCTTTAATCTTGGCATGACGATAAGTTGCTTTTAATACTTCCAGGCATTTGTTAGCTGCTATTGGCGCACGTTGAGTTACCTTGTCATGTAGTGTTTGTATTTCACTATCAGTAATCTCATCTAAATGTTTATGACCAAACTGTTTCTTAATATCCTTTTCATAAATTGAGGTATATTGCTTTGCACTCTTTGATCCTTTGTTGGTTAGTTTTTGCACATAGTTAGTAAACGCCTCATCTAATGTGAGCTTGTTCTTCTTGTCCATTGGATCTATTCCAGTAGCTACTAGGCCTAAATTCTTTTGCGCTAGGTTTCTTGCTACCTTGATAGGTAAGTCCAGAGATCCTAACTTCATGCTCCTACGCTTACCATTGATTCTGTAGTAAACGTAATAACCAGTTGGATATATTTTAAGTGCTTGTATCTGCGTGTCGTTCTTGTATTTCATCTTTTACTCCTCGTTTTAGATGTCTAATGTCGTAATTCTCTGAAGCATTACGCAAGTTAATTATTTTTTTCTCTGTGTCAGAGAAAGTTCCCCAATCCCTTATTTCGGTTTGTGTTCTTCCACACCCTTTACAGCGATCATCACCCCATTGGGTAACTGAACAAATACCGATACAAGGACTGTCTGCCACACTTACGCATCTACCTAGAGTTTTAGATAGATCTGTAAATGTTCCAGTTTCAGTTTTCATTTGTCATACATTTGACAACACCTATGTGTTGTTTGTGTATTTATAGTATGAATAATGAATCAAGTATGACACTTTTGCAAGTGTTTACCTTAATTAATGATGTATAGTGATTTGTAGTGATGTGTATTTATATTGGTGTAAACGAGATGCTCTACCAACTGAGCTAAACACCCAAACGGCTGTTTTAAGCCAAAAACTAGCCTATTGCAACCAATGAATCATCGTCAAATGACGCTACATTTGTCATTTGTCTGTCAGTATTAATCCACACAATGCTGTCCATGGCTTTCTGTAAACTGTCTAACGAGTTAAGATTTTTCATAGTTTGATCTGATATACAAATTGATTGTTTTTTGCAATTAAAAGGTAAGAAGTAAATCGTATTATATGGAACAGAGATAAGTGCAAAAACATCCAACGTGTTCTTACCATACTTTCTGTTTTTGGTATTAGCTCCTCTGCGTAGATCAAATCGCCAAGACACTCCACCCCTCTCAATGTTGTTTCTTGTTTTGACCTGGCATTTAATTAAATGGTTATTCCACTCAAAGATGACATCGGCTTCGGCTGCGTGAGGTAAGACTGTAACTGTATCAGATACTTTGGCTAAAACTGAGGCGGTCAAGAATTCGCCACTACGACCAATCCTTTCCGTTTTTCTGGACATGGTTTATTGATTCAGTAAACCACCGACAGGTTCTATATATTTATTTGATGCTTGTGAAACGCCTTGAGCCAAAGGTTGAATAGTTGATGCTGTTCCAATACCTACTACATTAGGATCAACAATAGTTCTTCCAATGGCTGTTCCTAAGTTTGGTATATATTTTTGTAATATGTTTTTAACAAAACCTTTTTCTGCAACCTCTTTTTTAATTTGTTCTAAGGCTTTTGGATTAGTTTCAGTAAGCATTTGTGCAAGTTTGTTTGATGCTGCAATTTGTGCTTCCTCTGAAAGTTCTGCAAAATCAGATTTAAACAAACCATATATTATTCCAACTGGACTTAAATTTTGAAAATCACCTGGAGCAATAGTATTTTTTATTTGAGATACTGCTTCAGATCTACCCATAGTTGCGCTGTTACCAATAACTTGATTTGAAGTAGATTTAATTTCAACCTCATCACTTAAGTTTCGTATAAATTTATCAAATGTTTTTTGTCCTTGTGGAGTTTCAGGAAAAGTTAATCTTAATAATTTTACGTTTTTTGGTTTTTTAATAATATTAAAAGCCAAATTAGAACCTCTGCCAGAAACAGGATCAAAAACAGATGACTCCATTTGATCAATTATTGTATTCATTACACCATTTCTAAATGCTAATTTTTCAGACTGAGCCATCTTTGCAACTTCTTCAGCTAACTCATCTATGTTTGTACTTGGTTTAAGTATATTTCTTCCCATATCCATAGCATCTAATATTGCAGATTTTTCCGCCCATTGATTTCTAGCAGCTTTGTATGAAGGATTGTTAGAATCTAAATAATCTAAAAATTCATTTTTAATTTGCGTATTAGCTCTAAGCAAAGTTTTACCAACACCGCTTGTTGGTAATTTAGATGTATAGATAGTGTCATCTAAACCAAGTTTCATGTAATGAAGAAACTTAGTATCTATGTCTGTTACTAATTGATTTTTGTCAGTAAGAAGTTTTCCATTAACAATTTTTAAATTTGGTAATTTAATTTTTTGTGCGTTTGCTATTTTGTAAGCCTTGCCCAAAGCCTCTTGCATTACGTCTGTTCTTAATAAAGATGTAAGTTCATCTGTTGCTGGTACTTTTGTTTCAAATGCTTTGTTATACATTTTTGTACCAGATGCTTTTCTCACAGACTCAATCGCTTTGTAAGTGTCAAAGAACGATCCTTGTTCACCAAAAGCATCGGTAAGATCGCTTTTAATTCTATTTAAAGTTCCTGAGTTTCTTTTTGTTAAAAAATCAAACGCTGTTGTTTTGCCTGGCCCAGGCAATACGTTTACTGCATCTAGGTAAGCTCTTGAGTTAGGGCCAATATCAGCTAAAGAATACTGTTTGTCTGATCTATCTAATATGTATTTAATCGCTGAATTTATGTCTGTTTTGTCATATTCTATCGCTTGTTTAACTAACTTAACTGCTTCAGCTTGTCCTTTTTTGGTTGGCGATGTAAATGCTTCTTTTATCGTTTTACCAATTTTTGCTACTGGTTTAGCAAGAACTGTTGTTGCTGCACCTGCTATTCCAGAAAAAGGAGCTGTTACAGCTCCTTGTGTTAGTTTGTCTTGCAATCCCTCTCCAGCACCAGTTCCATAAGCAAAGCCTGATCCTGCTGCTTTTAATGCAGTTGTTCCAACTTTAGCAGTAGATAATGGTGTTGAAGCACCAAAAGTTGCAATGGCTGGTAATACAGCTCCACCCATTTCATATCCGAGAGATTGTATTGGATTTTCTTTTTGATATTTTTCTAAAGCTCTTCTTTCTAGCTCTATACCTTCTTTCATTGTAAGGTTTGGATCTACCGCACCTCTTAAACCACCTAGTATTTCGTCTTGGTATTGAAAAGTTGTACCGCCAAGTGTACTAGCAACTGGCCCTGATAAAATGTTTGCTTTCCAACTATCTTGACTAGATGGATCTCCACCTTTGTAAAGATATGAACCCTCTTTATTGCTAAAGGTATAGACTTTTCCTATTTCGTATTTCATTAAAAAGGACTATCTTCGTTAGTTGATATAACTTTACCACCAGACTGATTCAAAAGTAATTCATCGTAGGCTTGTTGTAAGCTGGTTGATGTATATAGTTCAGGGTTGTCATTCATGTGTTTTTTAAATGCAATGTTTCTTTGCTGAATTGATGCGCTTGGATTATCTAAATAAAATTGATCATCAAAATTAGCTTCATCTATTTTTCTGTTTTGTGAAAGTCTTAAAGCAGTTATCATTATTTCGTTACCAGCTTCAGATTTGCTTAACTCGATTGCACCTGTTTTAACAAAGTCTAAGTCTTTGTCCGTTGGGTTTACACCAAGTTGTTTAACAAGAGGTAAAATAAGTTTAGTTGTTTCTGCTACAAAAACTTCTCTTCCAGCAATTTCTGCAACTTTATAATCTTCACCAAATAAAGTTTGCCCGACTCTTTGTAAGCCAAGACCAAAACCTGCACCAAAACCTGTCCCAACACCTTGTTGTAATAAATTATCAAGCGTATCTAAACTGGTATTAATAACTCTTGCGTCTTTTGCTGCAGCTTGAACATTATTATAATTATCAACAGCAGATTTTTGGAAACCGCTTATGCCTGTATTAATGTTTGTTGTTGCTTTTTTAGAATTTAAAAATTCTTGAAATGATCCTTTATAACCATTCTGTTGAGCGTATTGAAACTCCTGTATTGATGCTGTTGGATTTGTACCCTTAAAAACTGAAGCTGGAACACCAACTTCTAATGCGTTTAACATATCAACCATGCCTGGGTTATTTTTTTTGAACTCTTCTCGTTTCTGTTTTTGTTCTGCCAATGCTTTTCGTTGAGCAATTCTGTCAGCGATAACATTACCAGCACCTACATTGCCTGATTTGTTTGCATTAATCATGCGGAAAGTATCAGCTAAGTTTTGCAGTTTTCTTTGTTCATCCAATCTTTTTCTTTGTTCTTGTTCTACCAAACCATCATCTATTTTCTTTTGATTAATAGCTTGTTGAACTTGAGCTTGATCGATGTTGAACAAACTTGGAGTGCTGTCGTATGTTATAGGCATAGACGCTGTACCCGGAACTTTAGGTTCAAATAAGTTGAATGGGATATTATTTATTATCATTGTTTACCTATGAAAAAAGTCCTTTAACAGCATTATAAGTATCTATTCCGTCTGCAATTTGACCAAATGTTCCTTGTTTATTGGATGTAGATTGTATCTCGTTTGGAGTCATACCAAAGACAGCTCCAGATAATAAACCAAGTTGTTGTGGCCCATAACCTAATGCTCTCATAAACTCGTTGTAACCAGCATCCATTCCTGCCTGTTGCAGACCTTGTTGCTGAGTTCCAATACCAGATAGTAAACCAAGGTTTCTGTATTGATCGCCTAGTAATCCTGATTGTATGCCACTTCTAAAGTTTCTGTCTTGCATGGTTGCGTTAAGAGAGTTGTTATAACCAGACTGTCTAAGATTGCTTGATGTTCTAGCTGCTGCATCGGCAAAGTTTCTGTTGGTTTCAGCTTCTAATAAAGCAGAACGAGATCCACCAAAAGCACCAGCACCGATAGCTCGGTCTTGATCGCTTTGTAATCTAATTTGTCTTGCTCTATCTAAGTCAGCTAAAGACTGGTCAATGACTTGTGTGTTGTAAGGATTTTGAAACGATTGAATATTTAAGGGTTGTGTACCCATGTCAGATAATAACCCTCTTGGGTTATAAGACATTGAATCTTGAAACGAACCTCTGGTTGCATCAAAACCTTGTAATTGGTCAGGATTAAATCCTGCTACTCTTGCACCTGTATAGGGTACAAAAGGCTGTCCTGCTATGCCCTTGGCTCTATTGTATAAGTCATCGTATCTAGCCTGTGTTGCTGGATCAATGGTATTTTGTACTGTTTGTTTATCGCCACCACTTTTTGATGCACCATATAAACTTACTGCTGCTGGTATAATTGTTTCTAAACCCATAATTATAATTCCTTCTTGACCATATATTCTTGTTCAAAGCCAAGATGTTGTAGTTTTCTTAGCCAACCCTTACGACCACCGCCAGTAAGGTACTTGCACTCATGTTCTTTTGCAAATAGCTCTATGCTTTTAAGCATTTCTTCTAGCTCGTTGTAGTCTCCGCCACATAGAAATAAGTTTAAAACTCTATATTTAGGAAATTCACCAAAGCTAGATACATAAAAAGCATCTTTACCAGACCAAATATGAAAAAGTCCTTGTCTGATTTTTTCTTTAATATCACTTAGATTATACCTATCTTGATACTTTAATGCACTAATAATGTGTGGCTCGAGCCTATCAAACTCTACTTCCCAGTCTTCCTTACGCAACTTGGGTGGTAGAGAGGTTTCCGCTATTGTCGACTGTGATTTTATACTTAGTTCCATTTGGACTCACTAAGACGACCTCTGTTTGATCGCCACCATTGGCTTCAATGCGTTCGCCTTTTTTAAAAGCTAAACCATCTCGGTACTCTATTTCTGTTACGAGATAGCTTTGGTATGAAGCATCATAATTTTCACCAGGCTTGGTTAAGGCTCGTCTTGCCATTACCTACGCCCTCTGTTGCGTAAATTAAGTCTTATATTACCAACTTTAAAATCTTGTGTGGTAGTTCCTGTAACTGTCATAGATACTTGTCTACCTGTAAATCTCGCGTCTGTGTAGCCATCACTTTCAAAAGTAAATGATCCAAAGTCTTGTTCAGCTCCTAATGGAGTAAATCGACCTTTAAAACTAATGGTTACACCAGGCAATGTATTGGCCTCTTCATCAGGAATAATCTGATTACATTGCACATAATTATCGCCATTGCCTATTTCTATTGGCCCACTCTTTGCAAACGGAACAGCAGAACCAATGTTTGTTGAGTTACTTAATGTTGTACTTTCGTGTTGATAAACAAATCCTGCTGCATCACAAGCAATCGGATAATCAAACACGCCTTGGTCAATCCAACAACCTCTATCCATAGATCCTATAGACCAAGTATTCTCTGCGTAGTTCCATATAACATATTTACTAGGCGTTGAGAAAGAAGTTGGAAAGAACCACCAAATTTCATTAAAGTTTGAGTTATGTCCACCACATGACACCCTACGGAAGTTATATTGTAAGTTGTCATACACAAAGTCATGGGTTTCGCATGGTATCTCTCTGACATTACCATCGTAAATAAAGAAAGCGTTTTCACCCATCCATGCCAAGAAGTTACCAGCCGAGACAACTGTTCTTGGGCCTGTTACACGACAGTTAGTTCCAGCATCTTGAATACCATAAATAAAAGGTGATCCAGCGTAATAGACTCTAGCAATACCTGTATCGGTAAAGATCACGATGTCTGTTTGCCATTTAATACCACTTAGGATTTTACCGCCTGTTGGTATTTGTAAATCACCAGCAGTATTTGTTGAAGCTGCTGTCCATGTTGTAGTAGTTTCTCTTGATGACCATTGTATCTTTCTTGGATCGCCACCTGCTCCTAATGCGATAACGTGTCGTTCATTACTAACCAATACACCAGCACAATTAATTGGAGCATTAGTTAGAACAATACCTGTTGCATCGGGTGAGCCTGAACCTGCATCTGGTCGCCATTTATAAATCTTGCCATCACTTGCACAACAAAAGAGTAAGTGTTCACCAAAGTTATCAAAAGACCAAGACTGAGAATCAAAGAATAAACCTGATTGACTTCTTGCATCTCCGTAATCTTCTTTGCCATATTGGTATGCACCAAATCCTAGTGCATCTTCTGATGCGTCAGTTACAAAACCTGATGGTGTGATGTCATACCAAGTATCATCAAACAAAACATAAATCTTTTGTCTTGTACCAACCGCTAAAACTCTTTTACCCGCATTTGTTTTATAGGCATACATTCCTGTTGGAGTGCCAGTAAGAGCTGTGTCTTTAAGTTTTTCCCAACCACCGATAGGTTTAAGTGAACCATTTTGAAAACGAATAAGATCGCTGTCTACCCAACGCCCTTTGTTTGAGTAATCAGTTCCGTTGGTTACGATTCCTGGTGGTGGAGTTACGGGTAGTAACGCCATGTTTTACTCCTCTGGTGGAGTTGGCCATTCACCTAATGGTCGAACTGGTGGTTCAGCATCGTTATATTTATACAAAGCTGCGAGTGCATCAACTGTTGATACTGCGTTTATTTTGCTTTGCATATCTGCTGCTGTAGTTCT
>Ga0181406_1000435_pt1 | contig 15905 bp, 21 predicted proteins | sample 29SPOviralmetaG_FD_130135 | JGI IMG/M metagenome (GOLD analysis project Ga0181406, IMG submission 130135) | Marine viral communities from the oligotrophic San Pedro Time Series (SPOT) site, San Pedro Channel, CA, USA - 29 SPOT_SRF_2011-12-20 | ecosystem: Environmental > Aquatic > Marine > Strait... | reverse complement strand
GTAAAGGGCAAGTATGTCGAAGAAGCAGAACAACTGTTTCACGAATTTCACGACATGGTTATGTCGGATGTTTCTATTCCAATAGATGAAACCAAACTTGGTAAGTTAGTTGTATTCGGTGGTGTGCGTGAATTTCCTATGAGAGTAAAATGTGCTACGTTATGTTGGCACGCTATGAAAGCAGCAATCAACGGTGAAGACGATACCGTCACAACGGAGTAAAAAAATGATAAGAAAATGGATTGATAGTTTTTTGGGCTATAAAGACTTGTACTTGGCAGAACTTGAATGGACAACGGCCTTGAACGAAAAACTATTGGAAGTACAAAAAGAAAAAGCAGAGTTGGAAAAAGAAATAGAAAAGATATTGGAACAATCATTGCTTGGCCCGAATGGTGAGAAATAAATCAAAATAAATTGATTGACAAATACTTTATTTTTTATTAATATAAACAATAAGATTACATACAGCCATGATTGGAGGCAAATAAAATGGAAGATACAATTGAAGGCGCCTTTATTAACGAAATGCGAGAGTATCAACCTTTCGCTAAAATAACTGATAAAGATGTAACAGAGGTTATTGATAGAGCAGTAAGAATTAAAAAGAGATATCCTCAACTATCCTATGACGTTATCGCTGATTATTATAAACTAGCAGTTTACAACCAATGTAATCAACATGAGATGTGGACGGGTGAATGTAATGACGAGGCCGCAAATGGTCTTGTATCAGCAATAAAAAAATTAGGTGATCAAGTAGCGTACATAGCAGGCGCAATAAGAAGATAAACACCTCTTATTTCTCTAACTCCTTTATTAACAACCACTTATGAAAAAAAGAAAAAAGTTTCTAAGTGGTTGTTTTTGTTTGACTTATGACGGGCGATTTCTCTTGACTTATCTTGGATTTATGGTTATATTATATATAGAACGTTGAGAGAGGTTTTATTTTGAGAGTCATAACAAAGGATAAGAAGATGAACATACTTGACTTTTATACTGATGAAGAGATTGAAAGTAAAAAACAAGGTTATAGTCCAGACAAAGACAATATTGCTTGTTTTAAAGCACTTGATTCTGGTACTCTTCTTTTTTGGAATGAACATGGATTGGGTCAAGAAGGTTTGTTCGCCCAAAATGAAGTTTATTTTACGATGGATAAAATAGACCAATTACCACATCAAGCAAAACAGATGTTCAAATATGGCGCTGGTTACAACAGACCAGAAGGTTTATATCGTGTAAAATTTTGGCATCTTGAAAATGAAGAAGATATGACAGATGAACAAATAAAATTTATTGAATGGTTAAAAGAGGTAAATATTCGTAAGACAACTTTGCGTGGTAGTAAGGGTATAGAAAAAGTAAAAGAGATACTAGGATAAAATGAAAACTGAGTTTGTTCATTGGGGTATCCCCAAAGGTAAATCGGATGAAGAAATACTTTACACCAAATCAAGGACACTTGACAATGCCGAAGAAATCAAAGAGGTTTTGTCAAGTGAGTTTGATTGTACCGAAGTCCGTATTCAGACGATAGAGTTTTCTGCCACTGGCGAGAAAGACTTGAGTAATTTTTTCAACAACGCCTATAAAGATTAAAAAATCGCTTGACAAACTAAGATTTATTTATTATATTATTTAGACAAACTTTCAAAGGATAAAAAATGAGTTTGACAATCAAGTCGGAAACCAAGATAACTTCTATTGAAGAAGTTACAAACACTCGACACGGTAGTCCCTATGACCGTGGAAGTGCTGACTCTTGGTATGGTCGGCGTCCTCACCCACACTGGTTTCCAAAGGGAACTTATATGTGCAAAAGAATAAGAGAAGAAGATATGAGTGAGCAAGAAATCGCTGAGTATCATTTCGGATATATGAATAGTGAATTTGGTGGAAAGGATTGGGGATAATGTCACAAAAAAATTATCTCATACGTCAACAAGATTTGTTGAAGAAAGTCCGTAGAGACTTTCATCGTCCCACAAAAGTTTCAGATAAAAACTATAAAGCATATTCACGTAAACAAAAGCACGCAAAATCATTCCTACAACAAGAGGATTAAAAATGAAACAGCATACTCATCTTAACACAGAAAACTTCAATCGTCATGTTAGTGAAATTAATGAGTATATGAAGAAAGAAGATGGTACATTAAATGGTAATCGTGGTTGGGATGCCATGATTACTGAGTTAGCAGAAAGTCTAAGAGAAGATCACAGAGGTTCTTTTGATATACCTGCCGCTTACCAACGTGCCATGACTAGGGTCTGGGAACTTATTCTTTATGATACTAACAATAGTCCACAAGATGTAGTAAAGACATACTATATCACTGAACCAATTGATAGAAAAAAGGAAACGGGCGCTCGTGTCTATGTAGAAACCTTTTCTTTCCTATCACCCGACAAATGGTCATTGAATACAAGAGTCGGTCTTCTGACAAACAATCACAGCATCAGCTCTGTTCTCATCAATGAAGAGAAAGAAAAGATTATCAACATAAGACAGCAAGGTCAGTTTGATGCTCTTATGGAAAAACCTAAACGCCCCTATCCAATTGATAAGATGTCCAAAGAAGAAAGAATGGCTCGTGGAATAACAGACCCTGTACTTGAGAGACTTGAAGCTCTTGAAAACGACTTGACCGAAGTTATGACGGCTTTGGTTAGTAAGGATATAATGAGGTCATATTAATGGATGACGGTTTGGGAGCAGCAAGAGGGTGTTTCTTTGGAACACTTCTCTCGCTGCCTTTTTGGTTTCTACTCTTATACATTGTGTGGTAATGAATGAATGAAAATTTTCTTGGAAAGATTACGTGTGGTGATTGTATCCAACTTATACCAGAGTTGGAAGACAACAGTATTGACTTATTAGTTACTTCGCCACCTTATAACGTAGACTTGGGTAACAACAAGGTTCACAAGACCCCGTATGACCTCTATAACGACAACAGGCCACACCATGAGTATATAGGATGGTTGACAGATGTCTTCGCTGAGGCGAAGTCTAAGATGGTGTCTGGTGGTCGTGTGGTGATTAACATAGGTGATGGTAAAAACGGTGCCATACCCACACACTCTGATGTCATTCAGTTTATGACCCATGAGTTGGGTTATCTTATTATGTCCACCATCATCTGGAACAAGAACACTACACCTAACCGAGCGGCTTGGGGCAGTTATATGTCACCGTCCCGTCCAAGTTTTCCTAGTCCCATAGAATTTATCTTGGTTTTTGCCAAAGATACACCGAAAAAAGTTGGCGATAAAGATAAAATCACAGTTAGAAAGAAAGATTTTATTGATAGCGCCTATACACTGTGGAAATTTGCACCAGAAAAAAAGCAAAAAGCGATGGGACACGGTTCTATGTTCCCACCAGAGTTGCCAAGACGGTGTATTGAGATGTTGACCTACGAAGATGACGTAGTTTTAGACCCATTTGCAGGTTTGGGTACAACTTCTGTCGCTGCCGAGTTGACAAATAGACAACATATCGGTTTTGAACTCTCAAAAAACTATTGTGAACTTGCCACAACCCGTTTGGAAGAGATTTCTTAGATGAATGACGATGAAATCCTAAAAAATTGGGAAAAATTCGTAGAATACGCAAAAAATAACGGATATTTGACTTATATTGGCGATTTATCCTATTTTTCTAACAAAACTGGTGACATTTTGACACTTATCGGTGTTGATAAGGTGTCAATTCAAAGAAAAAATGCTGTTTCAGACGCAGAATTTGAAGAAATAAACGAAAAAAGTGCTTGACAGATCGGTAAAACTTTCGTATATTAGTAGTACAAGGTTAAAAAAGGAAAAAAATGAGAAAAATGACGATCAATCCTAAAGAAGAAGCACAAACACGTTTTGAAAACATATTCGGTTGTGTTTCCTTTTCACTTATCATAATTATTGATATTGTTTGTGGATATTTCGGTTTCTAAATCATAAAAAAATTATTATAATAGGGGACATAGTTAAACGGATATAACAGTGGCCTTCTAAGCCTCTATTGTGGGTTCGATTCCCGCTGTCCCTACCATATTAGCCACCTTAGCTCAGTTGATAGAGCAAATCACTTGTAATGATTAGGTCTTCGGTTTGAATCCGAAAGGTGGCTCCATAAAAATCCAGCGTAGCTCAGTTGGCAGAGCGGGTGACTGTTAATCACTTGGTCGTTGGTTCAAATCCAACCGCTGGAGCCAAACGGAGACCGGCGCTTGGGGTGAAAATCCCCAACGCTGGTTTGATAAAATGAAAAAACATTTCAACGAAGAAGACGTTCAAAAATTTCTAACCACCATTAATAAAATTAAAAACAAGGAGAAGATTCGTAACATGGATAACAAATATTATCAAGCAACAAAGGCACACTTTCTGTCTAAGAAGTTAGAGGCCGAAGCCGTACTTGATACTTACTTCAATAATTCAGTAGGTATCGGTGAACACAGTGAGTTGCTTGTTGAAGTTAATCAGTGGGTTGAGAAGTTGGCAAGTGCCGAAGATTCACTTGGTATTTTGGATAGATACGAAGAGCGAAACAAAGAAACAAACTAAATAAAGGGGAACTCATGCCGACCAAAGAATTGAAATTAGCTGACCTAGTAAATGATACGAGTATATGTTGGGATTATTCTTACGACAAGGCCAGTGGCACACTTGAAATTTCACTTGACTTAGATACTGTCGCAAACAAACCAACGGATGCTACTGTGACTTGGCATCAAAATGAAGATGGTGAGGGGTTAGCTACTGTATCTATTGAAGAAGAAGAAGATGAGGTTGTAGAAAAGGAATCAGTGATAGAACCTATTTTGCGTCAAGAACTTAGTAACTATCTTGTTCCAGCGCTGATTGACGAAGTAGTATATAATCTTTCTGATGTTATTAGTATTTACGAAGAGAAAGCTAACATAAAGCCTGTAGAGATTAGATAATGGAAATAGCAGAACTAATAAATAAACTCGTAGAGAACCAACAAGAGTTTGGTGACATATGGGAAGCACTTGACACTGACATAAAGGAGGCGTTAGAAAAAGAACGGCCTGAAACTTTAGAAAAACTTGGTGAGTGGCATAATACTAATAACGATTTGATAGAAAAAATATTTTCTATTGTCAATGATATGTTGCCATTTGTTGCACCAGAATTTTTTGAAGGTACAGGTGAAGAAGTTACTGAGTAGTATATTTATATTGTAGAGCAATGTGCCTACATACCATTATCCATAGTGGAGATGGTTTACATTTTATCCTTTAAGGAGAATTATTATGACACAGTTACGCACAATCTCTTTCCCCCGCAGCACCAGTTCCCTTGACCCTATGTTGGACACAATCTTTAATGATTTTTTCAACACCATATCTAAGAGCTCATTTGCCAATGTTGCTCAAAAGTCAAATTATCCAAGAGTTGATATTAGAGAGAGTCGTGAATCTGTAACGATTGACGCTACAGTGCCTGGCCTTTCTAAAGAAGACATCAATATTGACTATGATAACGGGTATCTGACAGTAAGTGCTGAGAAGCAACCGCCTGTAGATGGTGGAGAATTTGTCCATAGGGAAATACACCGTTCTGGTTTCTCACGGGCTTTTTCAGTTGACGAATCTATCTATGATGTTGACAAAATATCAGCAGATTTACTATCAGGCATTCTGAGTGTCACAATCCCTAAAAAAGAGGAAATTTTACCGCCTCTACCCAAGAAAATAAGTATAAACTAGTGAAATTGGGGGTTTTTTCAATAAAAACCCCCTTTTTTACCCTATTTCTTCACTTTTTGCTTGACAAAAACCCGATTATTCCTTATATTAGTAGTAGAGATTGTGAGAAAACTTTTTTCAAAGGATAAAAAATGAAACGTATTCTTGCTCTTATACTTCTAATTCCATTTGCCGCTATTGCTGATGGTGGATTTTCGGTTTCTTATAGGTCAATGCCTTCCTACGTCAAAGATTTATCTGGCGAAATGTCCTATGACTATATTGAAACAGGTCAATTATCATTTTATTTAGATGATACACTTAAAAGTTCTTCAGGCGCTGGATACACAATGGACTTTACAATCGGGACGGGTACTCTTGATAATCGTTTAGATGTTTATTATGCTGATATGCTTATAGGTAAACGATTATTTGTCATTCCAAAACTTCTGCATGTGTATGGCAAAATAGGTCCGTCTGTTTTTGCACAGAATTGGCATGAAACACCTTATGTACCTCAATCCGATAAAAGATTTATCAATACAAATTTAGGTCTTATTGCCAGAGTGGGTTCACAATTGTCTATTTTAAGAGGTATAAAGTTTTTTGTAGAATCTGAATTTAGGGGATATGGTCCTGTTCTTAGAACTGATTGGAACTCAGACGTTCAGTTAATAAATAAATTTCCTTTTACAGAAAAGGAAGTTGACGAGCATTATCGTTCGTACAAAGGAAATAACGGTGTTGAGAGTTTAAGAAATCTTGTAAAAGAAAGTTTACGTTTTGGCCTTAAGTTTAATTTCTAATTTTTATTTCTTAAAATAAACTATCATCATATTATAAAAGGAGATGTGTAGATGTCAAGAATAAATCAAGATTCGCTGGTCAAGACTGTCAATCTATTATCTGAAACTGTGAATCAATTATTGTCTTCAAATACAGAGGGAGTAAATGTTCAAGATACAACCGTTGAAGTAGATGAATTAGTAAGTCTTTATGAAGATAGCGATGATTGTTTAGCCGATTTAGGATTGATTATTGAAGACTTACCACAAGAAATAAAAATTGATGAGAGGTCTAAGTTGCAAGCAGATTTAGAATGTATACATGGGACTTTGGAAGAAATAACTGGTGAAATTTATCGCATTGCTGAAGAATTAGGAGCAGACCTATGACAGAGGAAAGTAAAGAAGAAGTAAAAGAACTAACAACAGATCAAAAGATGGAAGCATTGATGAATGGTGTTTATCAAAACAATCAATTACTGACAAGATTGGTAAATGGACTTGACGCTATCATTCCGATTATTAGTGAGAGACTTACACCACAACAACCAGCAGGCCCAACGTACCCACAAGGATACCCCGTACAACCACCTCAGACACCACCTAATCCACAAACTACGCCAACTGAGTTCAGTAATCGTTTCACAGAGGAAACAGAATACACAGGTGCTGAAGAGGCCAGCAGAAGTAGCAGAACATATACTCACATGGGAAACGTGGCTCAATCTTTCGGCCAACCACCACCTAGTCAACCACCCCCACAACAACAACCACAGGCTCAGGCGCCCCCACCTAACGATTCTGGTGAAAGAATGATGACACCCGAAGAATATAGGAATGCCTTTCCCGAATAGAAATTGTAAAGTTTAATAAAAATGAAATAGTCCCATCAGCTTTTTGCTGATGGGATTTTTTTATTATATCCTACTTATATTTATAATGATATTGAACTATTACGGAGAGTAACTTTGGCTTTTAACAAATTCTTTACTACCACCTCTCAACCCGCTAACGATTCTGATTACCGTGGAATTTTTGGAACGAGTGCCAGTACCGTTTCTTTATCCGCCAATTTGTCATCACTTTCTGCAGAAGGAGCAGATATTGTAAAGTGGTGCCGACTTAGAATGGGTGAACCAAAGGTGGTTTGTGAGTTAGACAACACACAGATTTTTTCTGCCTTTGAAGAGAGTACAATTGAATATGGTGCGGCTATCAATAAGGCCTTTGCACTCAACAATCTATCTAACCTTTATGGTTTGAACAGAGACTTCTCTACACAGAACCTAACGGACAAACTCCCCCATGCTACATTTGACTACTTGAACAGAATGGGTAATGCCTACAGTGAACAGGCGAACGCTGGTGGTCTAAATGATAGAAGAAAGGCATATGTAGAGTATAACACAAACGACCAAGACAAAAATCTTTTAACAGATTTTGTGGACTATGAAACAGGAAACAGTGTGGCAGATTATATAACAACACTTTCTGCTACAAATATAGAAGTTAGAAATGTCTATCACGGTCAACCATCAACCATGTATCAATATTACGACCCATATTCATCTGTCAATGTGTTGTCACAAGAAATGGGTTTTGAAAGTTTTAGTAGTGAAAGTTTGTTTTACATTATGCCACTTTACTCTGATTTATTAAGAGCGGGACAATTAGAGACTAGCGATTACATGAGAAAATCTGGATATAGTTACAGCATTATTGGTAGTAGATTTAGATTGTTTCCACAGCCACTAAAAAGTGTAAAGGTATATATTGACTATAGCACTGAAATGGACCCGTTTAATCCCGACTTCAAGAATCCAAATATTGGCGATCCATCTATCACTGGTATATCAAGTATTCATAATGTGCCAACGACAGACATAGATTATATGAATTTGAACTCCAGCGGTAAGAGATGGGTAAGGCAATATACTCTTGCTATATGTATGGAAACACTTGGTCGTATAAGAAGAAAGTTCAGTAGTGTGCCTATTCCAAATAATGAAATCACTTTGGATGGTGATGCACTCGTTCAAGAAGGTTTAGAGAAACAACAAGAGTTGAAAGATGAACTCAAGGAAACATTAGAGGCAGCAAACAACGTAGAGTTGATGAAGGGTGATGCTGAAATAGCACAGGCTATTAGTGACCAGTATGCTAACATACCTTTTACCACACCATTCATGTCAATGGCATAGGGGATAAATATTGAGTGAATCACATGGTAGATTTCCTTTTGGTAGCACAACAGGCGATAGTAGATATAGTTTATTTTTTGGCCCACAAGAACAAGAACTTTTTGATGACTACTCCACAGAACTATTAGAGATAGTAGCAGAAACTTCTGTAAAATACTGGCGGATAGAAAAAGATTTTAGTAATCCCAATGGTATTTATGGTGAGTCTGATACTAAAGTAGCAAGAGATCCTGTTACGGTATTCTGCTGGATTTCAGTAGATGAACCTGTAACCGAAACAGGTAGGTATGGTACGGATGTAAAGAGAAGATTAGAACTTTACATGCATAAAGAAAGATTAGTTGAAGTAGGAGTCATACCAAGAATAGGCGATTTTGTAGAATACGATAATCAATTTTTTGAAGTACAGACGGCGGACGTGCCAAGAGCTGTCTATACACACCCACAAACAAAATTGAGTGTCGTTGTGAGGTGTTTGTCTACAAGACAAGGTGTGTTTGACGGGATGCGTTCCAACGAAATAGAAGTAGAAGGCGATAGCGCTAACCCATTTTAAAATAGAGATTTTTTATGGCAGAAAGAAGTGGTAACTACTCACAATCCATAGAGGTAACTCCAGTAGGATTGTTAGAGGTGGATAGAACTGTATATAATTGGTTTGATGTAAAACACCCTACATTGATCAATGGCCGCAAAGTACCTGTATTGTTCGGTAGTTGGGAAAGATGGGCACAGATACAAGGTAATAAGGCCGACGAGAATCTAAATAACTTACGTGATCAAAATGGAATGATAAAGTTGCCTATGGTTTCAATAACCAGAGGCGATGTAACTTTTGATGATAGTCGTTATGTAAGAAAAGATAAGAATGGTTTTCCCGATGTAACAGTTGTGAAAAAGATTGCAACCTCTAAGTTCGACAAATCAGATAGAGTTCCTTTTCAAGAACCATATCTCAAAAATACTGGCGGCGGAACAAGAAACTATAAACGAGGTTATCCCGTTTATGAGATTCAATCAATACCCTACCCAGACTTCATTACCATAAGTTATACTATTAGTTTCTGGTCTTCATATATTAGTCATGTAAATAAATTTCACGAAATGGTTTGGCAAGATGCTTACCCAACTGATTTTGAATATCAAGGTCATAGATTTTATGCTAGTATTGATACCCAAAGCGATGAAGGTAATGTAGAAAATTTTTCAGATGAAGAACGTATCATTAGACACACATTTAACATGAATGTAAATGCTTATTTGATACCAAGATCAAGTGTAAAAATAAATCGCTCATTTACCAAAGTCGTGTTGGATGAAAGTGTCGTTGATCTTGAAGCCTTAGAAGAAACAGTGGATGGTGAAAAATTGACGTTTGATGAAATATTAGCAAGACAACGTGAACCCAACCAGTATAATAATAACTTACAATATGGTGCAGAGAGTATAGTTTCTGCATTTTCAATAGATGGTGATAATATAGTCATCACAGAAGATGGCGAATATGTAGTCGCATTTGACTTATCAGATGCGGTCATTTTTGATGGGAGATAAAATAAAAATTAATTTACAAATAGGGGGATACACATAAGGTGTATCTTACTTAATCATTCTGTTGGCCATTTAGTCAACATTGAGGGGAAACTATGTAGGACTCGATACGCCCCCTCTACTTTATTTTGAACAATTTTCGTACAGAAAACCTTTCGATATAGGAGATATCCAATGGCCTTAGTGTCAAACGCTCTTTTATCAATGGAAAAAGTAAAGTTAAGTGATCTAACGAGAAAGTCTCTAAGTGCCGATCTTGCATCGGCTGATTATTTACCTTTTAATGACGCTGATCAAGGCTCAGATGCTACGAGAGCGGTGACAATCGGTGCGCTGGATTCGTTTTTCAAGAATAACGTAAACCATATCGCACGAACTGCTGTCTCTGGTACATTGATGCCTTCAATTAATACCACTACTTTATCTGGTGCAAACTTCAGATCAAGTGCTGGTATTATAGCAAACTCATTAACCGCTGTTTCTATTGACACAGGCAACTTATCAGCAAACAATTTACACGCCAATAACAGTGTATCCGCGACAACCGTTTCGGGTAGAAATGTTATGGCTACCACACTTTATGGGACACTCAAAGGTAATGTAGATACCGATAGTGGAACATCTAGTTTTGGAAATGTTCACATTGACGGTGACCTACGTGTTTTCGGTTCAACAGTTACAACCTCTGCACAGAACCTTTCTGTTAGAGATCCAATCATTGAAGTAGCAAAAGACCAAACAGCACCAGAGGTTGACTTTGGTATTCTTGGTAATAGAGGTTCATCAAATAATGCTGCTGTAATATTTGATGAAAGCGCTGATCAGTGGACAGTTATTTATACAACTGACGATGCTACAACTAGTGGTAATATAACAATAGCATCTTACGCTGACTTTAGAGCACATGGTGGTATATTCACTGGTGTTAGTGGTGATGGTAGTAACCTTACGAGTCTAAATGCTGGCCAAGTTGGTATTAATAGTCTTGCCGAACTATCAGCATCTGGTGATTTAGCCGATGCCGATAATTTTATTATCTATGATACTAATGCAACAGCTAATAAGAAAGTTGGCTTAGACACACTTAAGTCATTCATAAATGCTACAGCCGGAGTTGATACCGATCAAGCAAGAACTGCTGTCTCTGGTTCTGATATGATTAGGTTGTTATCAACAACCATCACAGGTACAAACATCAGAGGTACTAACATTGAAACAAGTGTCCTCTCTGGAACAACAATTTTCGGTGGTGGGGCTAATATTACCGCTCTCAACGCCACACAACTTACAAGTGGTTCTGTTCCCGATGCCCGTATTCCAGCAAGTAATGTTACCCAGCATCAAGCTGCTATTACAATTGCAGCATCACAGGTTGGTTCTGGTACACTTTCTACTGATCGTATACCAAGCCTTGCTACAAGTAAGATCGGTTCGGGAACATTTGCCGATGCAAGAATAGCCGCTTCTAATGTAACTCAACATCAATCAGCTTTAGCAATAACTAAATCTCAAGTTACCGACTTTGATTTCTTTGCAAGAACGGCAGTAACAGGAACGCCCGTTTTCTTTGCTGAGAAATATGCGGGAACAATTTATGCCAATCTTTCTGGTGATGCCTCTGCTGTTAGTGGACTTAGTAGTGGTCAGATACCATCACTCGCAACAAGCAAAATAACCTCTGGTACATTTGCCGATGCAAGAATAGCGGAAAGTAATGTCACTCAACATCAGGCTGCTCTATCGTTGGCTGCTACTCAACTTGCTAGTGGTTCAATACCCGATGCAAGAGTGCCAGCTAGTAACGTAACACAACACCAAGCAGCGTTGACAGTAACTAAATCTCAATTAACTGATTTTGATCTTTTTGCCAGAACTGCTGTTACAGGGACATCTTCTTTCTTTGCAGAACAGTATGTAGGAACGGTGTATGGTAATTTATCTGGTGACGCCTCTGCTATTAGTGGTCTTGCTGCCAGTCAAATACCATCTCTTGCTGCTGATAAGATTACTTCAGGCACACTTGGAACTGATCGTATACCAAACCTTGCAGCAAGTAAGATAACTTCTGGAACGCTTGGAGCAGATCGTATTCCTTCATTGGCCACAAGTAAAATTACTTCTGGTACTTTTGCAGATGCTCGTATAGCTGCTTCTAATGTAACTCAACATCAAGCCGCTCTTGCTATTACTAAATCACAGGTTACGGATTTTGATTTCTTTGCCAGAACAGCGGTGACAGGAACGTCATCATTCCAAGCTGAACAGTATGTTGGAACTGTTTATGGTAACCTTAGTGGTGATGCTTCAGCAGTTAGTGGATTGGCTGCTAGTCAGATACCATCACTAGCTACCAGTAAAATTACTTCTGGAACATTTGCAGACGCAAGGATAGCGGAAAGTAATATTACACAACATCAAGCTGCTATATCAATAGCAACATCACAAATAACATCTGGTACTTTGGCTAACGCCAGAGTTGCTTCAAGTAACGTAACACAGCACCAAGCAGACCTTACAATTCTCAAGACACAAGTAACTGACTTTGATTTCTTTGCGAGGACAGCAGTATCTGGCTCACTAATGCCAGTAAGTAACCTTACAACATTATCTGCTGCTAACATTCGTTCAACTGCTGGTGCTATATTCAATACTCTTACAGCTTCAACACTACAAGTTAATAGTATTGAGTTGGGCGCTAACTTATCTGCTACTAACTTACACGCTGACAATAGTGTATCGGCCACAACAGTTTCTGCCAGAAATATTTCTGCTACGACATTGTTTGGTCAAGTAGAAACAGACCTAAATAATGGTAGTGGAACTTCAAACTTTGGTAATGTGCTTATTGAAGGTGACCTAAGAGTTCTTGGTGATACAATAGCAACATCAGCAGAAAACTTGGCTGTTCGTGACCCAATTATTGAAGTTGCGAAAGATCAAACTGCTCCCGAAGTTGATTTTGGTATCTTGGGTAATAGAGGCTCTGCTAACAATGCAGCTGTTATCTTTGATGAATCAGCAGACCAGTGGACAGTAATATTCACTACAGACGATGCAACAACTAGTGGTAATGTTACGATTGCTTCTTATGCTGACTTCAGAGCAGCAGATGGTGTATTCGCTAACATATCTGGTAACGGTAGTGGAATCACTTCAATAGCTGCTGGAAATATTGGTAGTGGAACATTAGCTGATGCTCGTGTGGCAGAAACTAATGTAACTCAACACCAAGCAGCATTGTCACTGGCAGCTACTCAACTTGCCAGTGGCTCTATACCAGACGCTCGTGTTCCAGCAAGCAATGTTACTCAACATCAAGCTGCACTTACTATTGCTAAAACACAGGTTACAGATTTTGACTTTTTTGCACGATCTGCTGTTACGGGAACACCAGTTTTCTTTGCTGAAAAATATGCTGGAACAGTTTATGCTAACCTATCTGGTGATGCTTCTGCGGTTAGTGGTATAACAGCTGGACAGATTCCCAACCTTGATACAGGTAAACTTACTTCTGGAACTTTGGCTGATGCAAGAGTTGCTGAAAGTAATGTTACTCAACATCAAGCTGCCTTGTCATTAGCGGCAACACAGCTTACAAGTGGATCAATACCAAACGCAAGAGTCCCAGCAAGTAACGTAACTCAACACCAAGCCTCTCTAACGATTGGTAAGACACAAGTTACAGACTTTGACTTCTTTGCAAGATCAGCAGTAACAGGAACGGCTGCTTTCCAAGCCGTTGGATATGTCGGTACAGTTTATGCTAACTTGAGCGGTGATGCTTCTGCTGTTAGTGGTATAACAGCAAGTCAAGTTCCAAATCTCGGCGCTGACAAGATTACATCTGGTACACTTGGTGCAGATAGAATCCCATCACTTGCTACAAGTAAGATTGGTTCGGGGACATTTGCAGATGCAAGAATTGCTGAATCTAATGTTACACAACACCAAGCTGCTATATCTATTGCAACATCACAGATTGCTTCGGGTACACTTGCTGATGCACGGGTAGCTTCTTCCAATGTAACTCAACATCAAGGCGATATAACAATCGCAACATCACAGATTGGTTCCGGTACATTTGCCGATGCAAGAGTAGCGGCATCTAATGTTACCCAACATCAGGCGTCACTAACAATTCTAAAGTCACAGGTTACTGATTTTGATGAGTTTGCAAGAACTGCTGTCTCTGGAAGTAATCTTATTAAACTTACTACGACCACACTATCTGGTTCTAACATCAGAGGCGATAATGTAGAAAGTTCAAGTGTTTCTGGTACTGATGTGTTTGCCGGCAACGGTGTATACATTGGTGGAACAGCTGCTGCTAATAGACTTGATGCTTACAATGAAGGCACTTGGACACCTGCATTTACTTTGGGTAGTGGTAGTGTTGGTTATGCTACACAGAGTGGTGCTTTCACAAGAATAGGTAATCTTGTTTATGCTACGTTTGAGATTGAGTTGAATAGTAACTCTTCTGCTGATGGAGCTATGACAATCGGTGGTCTACCCGTTGCGGCTGCTAACAGCACTGGTGGAGTAGGTATCGGTGGATTAGTTGTCAAACACATGAAGTTTGAAACAGCACGAAGTGAACTACCATCTGTTGTCAATGTTAATTTGCGTGTTATCAAAAACACACAGACAGCAAAGATTGTATTCTCTGATGATAGTGTTGACGTGTTTGAAGCCACAGGTGCTTCACTCAGTAGTGATACTGTTATTCAAGGTTCATTCTTCTATCAAGCATAGTTTAGTTAGATAGTAAAATTACGCGGACACTCATTAATTTGGGTGTCCGTGTTTTTGTTTTGAATTACTTTTATATTTATAGAGACATGATATTTCATCACCGATTTGACGGATTGTGTTGAATGATTTTTCTATTAGACACAATTAACTATGGGAGAAGAGGCGGATGGCTTTAGTAAGTAATATACAGCTCCAAGATGGTTCTGTAAAGCCCCCCAACTTAGATACCAATCTAAAATACACAGCTGCAGGTCTTACCGCTACCGAAGCTATTGCTGTCGGCACTGTGCCAGTATCCACCTCTGGTTCAATTACTGTAAAGTCTGCAAATGACATTAGAAATTGGATACAAACAACTAAAACAGATGGTAATGTAGAAATTTACATGAGTAATGACGCCCGTCCCGATTGGGCGTTGAGAGTAGCAGGTACAGCCGATAATGCTTTTGTTATAGCAAACTCTTACGGTTCAAACTGCACAGCACAATTTCCAGCATTCTCTATTGGAGGTGCAGGTGCTGTTGGTCTTGGTAAAACAGGCGCTACTAACATCTTAGACATTGCCTATAAAAATTCTGCAACAGGCGGTATACAAATAACAGAAACTCAAAACAGTGTTGGCGCAAAGATAATTGCCGAAGCCACTTCTGGTTCCGTTGGAACTACTTCAAATCACAAATTAGGATTTAGAGTAAATGGAACAACTGTTGCTGCTTTCAATACATCTACTCAATTCGGTATAGGCACAGATAGTCCAGGCGCTACCTTAGATGTTAGAGGTGCGGCAATCTTCAATGAAGCTGGTGCTGCTGTTGACTTTAGAATAGAAGGTGATGCAAACCAAAACTTATTCTTTGTTGATGGTTCAGCAGACGCTATTGGTATGGGAACGGC
>Ga0181406_1000434_pt1 | contig 15917 bp, 15 predicted proteins | sample 29SPOviralmetaG_FD_130135 | JGI IMG/M metagenome (GOLD analysis project Ga0181406, IMG submission 130135) | Marine viral communities from the oligotrophic San Pedro Time Series (SPOT) site, San Pedro Channel, CA, USA - 29 SPOT_SRF_2011-12-20 | ecosystem: Environmental > Aquatic > Marine > Strait... | reverse complement strand
TTCGGATTGTACTGTGTCATGTGTTTGGTGTTGCGGTCCGCCGTTTCGACCTAAAAACCCCTACAGTAGTAGGATAGTACTAATATTTTGGGAAACCAAATTATTTTACCCAAATAGTTCTTCAAAATTAACTTTCATTTGTGCTTGTGAAGCTCCAATATGTTTTAAAGCATCTTTATTATTTACAACTTTATCATATTCTATTTTCCAAAACCTACAATCACCTGTTCTTAACACATTCACTAAAAAACCACCATCTCCAGGCTTTCTAGCTATTTTAGGTTTTATAAATTCTAAAGCCATTGCTCTAGCTCCTTCTTCGGCTGATGTATAATTACCTAATTTTCCATTTAAGAAATCCATATTTTCTTTTATCTTTTCAAATATATCATATCCAGGTATTGATGCTAATTGTTCTAAATCTATTTTTTGGAATTTTATAACTTCCTCCATAGCATCTTTTAAATTTTTTCCATCCCACGTTAAGGGATTTACATCCTTATCTGCTCTTTTTCCATCTGTAGGGATTCCTTTAAATTGAGTTGATAATGCATTAATACCAAAAATAACACCTAACATTTTTAATTGTTCTACATCTTGTCCAAAACGACCTAATCCTTGTTTTCCAATATGTCCTTTAAAGGCTTTTACTTCTACACCTAATTTATTAAATTCTAAATCTGGATTGTCAGCTCCTTGAGTACCTTCTGCATTTACACCCGAATCTGAATGTTGATATAACCAATATAATGATATTTCTCCATCTCCAGAACCTTTACTTGTTGTTCCTATTTCTGCACCTGCTTTAGGAGGTGTTAATGTCCAAAAATCGTCCCAATATTTTAAATCATCACCTTTAACTTGTATACTAAATGTACCTCCAGAAGGGTTAAAAGGATATTTATGTTTGGGTTTAGGAATAGGTTCATTATCCTCTAATTTTAAATGCTTTCTTATTATAGCATCATATTGAGAATCTCCATCTGAAGAATCAGGTATAGTATCACCGTCAGTGTCTACTTCTTCTTCATCTTCTTCAGGGGTTTCTTCTTCATCTTCATTATCTACACCATCATAAGGTGAAGGTTCTAAACTAGTAATTCCAGGTTTACCGTCTTTATTAGCATAAGTTTTTTCCCCTTCTTCATCTTCACCTATTTCATCAAGGATATCATCAATAGGTAAATTAAGTTTTTCACAAATTTGTTTTAAAACTTGAATGTCAGAGGGGTTATCCAGTGACGGATAACCCTTTTCTGATCTATAAGACCATTCTAATAATAACTCATCAAGAGTCATAACTAATTATATAATATTAGCTAATTTTTGGAATCTTTCTTTTAATTCCTTTTTATCTTTTTTGTCTGCTTTTTTAGATTTTTTTTCAGATACTTTATCATCCTTATCATCATCATCATCTTTATCATCAGAATCATCAGCGTCATCAGCGTCATCTGCATCTTCTGCATCTGCTGCACCATCATCATCCATATCCATATCATCCATATCATCATCCATATCATCTACACCAATATCTGCTGATGGTCCTCCTGGTTTTGGACCTGTTGGTGCTCCTCCTTCTTCAAAGAAAGATTTTAACATATCATAGATATCTCTTAAAGTAGCTTCTGCATCTTCACTACCCATTACATCTATATCTCCTGGTTCCACAGTTACCTTTGGAGCTCCTGCTCCCCCCATAGGTCCTCCTGCTGGTCCTCCTGCTGGTCCTCCTGCTCCTGGGTTTGGTGGTAATGATGGTGGCATTCCTTGTTCTTTTAGGTAACGAGAATATTCTTCTTTTACCATTTGTTTTAATTCACTTAGTCTCATTTTATTATTTTTTTGAGTTATTATTAGTTTTATTAGTTTTTCTCTTATTATAAGGTTTTTTTCCTCTTCTTTTTTTTCCTTTGGCTGCATCTACAATATCTATTGATTGAGCTACAACGTTTTTAGCTGCTTTTTTTACATCTGCTAGTTCTTTTTTCATTTCTGAAATTCTAGACTTTGCTTCTTTTAATGCTGCTGCTGCTTTTTCATCTAAATCTGTTGAATCCCAAAGCGCTTTCCACAACCTTTTAAAGTAACTTTTTAATTTTTCCATTTTTATAATCTTAATCCTTTTGATAAACCTTCTAAGTAAGCTGTCTTAGCTATTTCATAGTAAGTTCTAATACCCTCAGCTCCTTCTCTTAAAGAAATACCATTTTCTCTTATAATTTCAAGAAGCCTTAAATGGTTTCCTCTACTCATATCTGTAGATGCTATTTCGTTTCTTTGTTTTCCTATATTAGTTTGTTCTTCTTCTCTTTCCTTTCTAATAGATGTTCTTCTAATTTCTAATTTTTTAATTGTTTCAGTTAAATCTTTACCTTTTATATCATTAGCAGAAACTTTATTTCCTAATTTACTATAAACTTCAGCATGTTTTTCCAATTTTTTACTAATAGCATCTGGAAGTTCAATAGCTTTTTTATAAGCTTCTACATCTTTATTTTGTTTGTAAATATCTAAAAATTTATCTTTTAAAAATAATAAACTACCTTTCATTGGGTTTTCTTCAGAAGCTTCTTCTTCTCCTTTATCTTTACCAAATAATAATTCATCAATAGCTTTTTCTTCTTTATCAAAACGAGCCATACCTTTTTCAGCTTTTTTAGCTCCTTTATCTGCTTTTTTAGCAACTACATCATCATCAACATCATCTTGATCATCTTCATCTTTTTTAGCTTCATATAATTTAGCTTTAATTTTTGATTTTATTGCTTCTTTTAATTTTGTTGTTTTAAAAGCAACTGTATAGTCTTCTTTTTTATATTTAGGTTCTGTCATTTTATCATTTTTATGAGTAGCGTCTTTCATTTTTCCCGTTTTAAAAGCATTTTGTACTTCTTTCATTTTTATTTCATCTTGATCTTTTAACCAAGTTGTAAAAGAAGGCCTTCCCTCTCTATTACGATATTCAGTTTCATAAGTTATTAAAGAAGTATAATATCCACCGTGTCCTTCTAAATTTTTAAGAACAGTTTCTGTTGATTTTTCTCTTTCTTCAGGAGTAGATTCTGCTAATCTTGAACAACCAATAGCAGTTAATTCATAATCCATACCTTTTCTAAATTCGTATGGATTTACTCTATCTAAACGATTTCCTATTTCTTCATAAGCTGATCCATCACCTTCTCCACTCCAAGCTTTACCTTTTAATTTTGTGGGTTTAGTCGTTTTTGGAGTATATCCGTAAAATTTGTTATTTGCCATTTTTATAATGTATTATTCCTATATAAATATAAAATTATTTTGGAAGCTGTGTTATTGTTTTATTACTTTATGTATTATTGTTTTATCATTATATGTTATATATAATACATATATACCATTAGAATATGCGTTTAAATCAATTTGCTTTATATTTTCACCAGATACTATTAATTCGCCTAAAGGACCATATACTCTAATTTCTGCGTCTTGTTGGTAAGTTAAGTTGATAATATCTTTAGTTGGGTTTGGATAAATCAATATTTCTGAATCTGTTATTATTCTTTTAACAAAATTATTTATTCCTTCAGGCCACCCTTCTTCACAATAATTATAAGTTAATTGGCATATATTATCCCAATCGGTAGTACAACAATAATCATCTACATCTATTACCCAAGCATAACACCCATCATTTAACCAATATGGTATTCCAGGTCCTCCATAACAACCTGCATCATATAAACATGCTGTTGAATCTGTTACATTTGCTAATGGATCATAATTGTAAGCTGAGACGTCAGTACATCCAGTTACTATTGTTATACAAGAACCATCATTAAAACAAGCATCAGAATTATAATTTAATGATGTTGAATCGGTACAACCTCCTATATAACAACAACTATTATCTAATGTATTAGCTAGAGGATCATAATTAAAAGCAGTATTATCTGTACATCCATAAATAAAAGGTATACATGTTCCATTATCGGTATTAGCTAAAGGATCATAATTAAATTGAGTTGAATCCAAACATCCATAAATAAATGGAATACAAGAACCATTATCTGTATTACAAGTATCACAATAATTAAACATTGTGTTATCTAAACATCCATAAATAAAAGGAATACAACTACCATCATCACAATTAGCTAAGGGATCATAATTAAACATTGTTTGATCTGTACATCCATAAACTGGTAGTATACAACTTCCATTATCGGTATTAGCTAGAGGATCAAAATTAAGAGCAGTAGAATCAGTACAACCATATATGATTGGAATACAACTCCCATCATCTGTGTTTGCATTTGGATTATAATTAAACATAATAGGATCTGTACACCCATATATAGGATAAATACATCCGGAATTTGTATTTGCTAATGAATCATAATTTATAGCAGTTGGATCAGTACATCCTATAACAACGGGTACACAACTACCATCATCAGTATTTGCATTCGGATCATAATTAAACATTGTAGGATCTGTACAACCATAAACTGCATAAATACAACCTATATTTACATTTGCTGTTGAATCATAATTTAATGCTGTTGGGTCAGTACATCCAAAAACTTCAGGTACACATGAACCATCATCTGTATTTGCATTTGGGTTATAATTAAATGCATTAAGATCAGTACATCCTAAAACTACAGGCACACATGAACCATTATTTGTATTAGCTAAACTATCATAATTAAAGGCATTTAGATCAGTACACCCATATACTATTGCTACACAACTACCATCATCAGTATTAGCTGCAGCATTATAATTGAACATTGTATCATCCATACATCCTAATATAATTGGAATACATGATGATTGATCGTTTGTATTAGCTGATGGGTTAAAATTAAATGCTGTTGAATCCATACATCCTATTACTATCGCTACACATGATGAATCGTCTACATTAGCTAATGGGTTATAATTAAATGCTAATAAATTTGTACAACCTAATACTATAGGAGTACAAACATCAGGCATATTTGCTAGGGGATCATAATTTAATGCGGTTGAATCCATACAACCAAATACACCTGGAGTACAGAAGTTACCACAATATGGTACTCCATTATATCTATAAGGGAATTGTAACATAGGATCTGTCCAAGCATTTGTTCCTCCTGATAAAGTAGTATCACCTTCAGGGCCTATTAAATAAAATCCACATTGACTTGCTGTAGTTGATGCATTACCCGGGGAGAAGAACATTACTTCAACAGGACTTAAAGCACTTAGACTAATAGTAAATGATTGTGAGTAACCATCCATTGGACCCATCATAAAAGGTCCTAATACTGTAGTATCTTGTAATATCCCTAACCATGAACCAAACCAACCATCTTCAGCCTCATCAGTAATTACTAATGTATATTGACATTGAGGGATTATCTCCATTGTATTTGCTATAGGATCATAATCTGGTGATGTTGGATCGGTACAACCTAATATAACTGGAGTTACACATGAACTATCATCTACCGTAGCTTGAGGATTGTATTCTACAAAACCTGGAGTTGTACAACCTAATATAATGCTAGGTACACAAGGTGCTACTGTATATATTACTGAAGTATCGTTACCAAAGTTTGCATTTCCTGGTAATATTGCTATCAATGTATCTCCACATAACGTCTGTACTACTGCTCCCCCATCAGCTCCACCATAACATGATCCACATAGACCATCTCCAAAAGAATCAAATAAAGTAAACTCTATAACAGTTCCATTTGGTATACATACTTCTGTAATTACTGGTACACCTGTTACAGAATAAGATGGTGATGTAGCTAATACAGTTCCAGTTGTATCCGCTATTTCCCAAGATGTTTCTCCTGGATATGTGTCTGGCATTACTGTTACTACTATATTAGACTCTCCTGTTGCACAATTAGCCGGAGGCATTTGACATGTACCATCATCAGAGTTTGCCCAAGGGTTATAGTTTAAAGCAAGCGGATCAGTACATCCTGGTATACAATCTGCTGTTGTTATAACTAACGTGTCCGTTAAGCTTGAGTCAGCAAGCATACCTAAGAAATAATATGTAGTATTATTTTGAGAATTGCTATATAGTAAACCTGTATTAGAAAAGTTTGTTGGGTAGTTGTACCAAGTATTTCCTAATGTATAAGGGTCAGTTGTTCTAGTATAAGCCAACATTCTACAATTAGGATTAGGCATATTTGTCCATTTATAATGAACTTTGTTTTGTGCGCCATCACAATAGTTTAAAACATAAAATGTATCTAAGCCTGCACAAGGAGGGTAGATACATGAACCATCATCAAATGATGCTGTTGAGTCATAATTAACTGCAATAGGGTCTAAACATCCTCCAGTTGGTGGGGCACATGGTAATATATTAACTGTTGTATCTCTTAAGAAGAAAGATCCTAATACAGGATCCCAATCTATAATTAATCCTTGACATGTGTTTGACATTTTAAAGTGAGCTGGATTTTGTGAAACCCATCCATCTCCATAAGTATCATTAAGAGTTATAGTATAACTACCAGAATTTATATTAATTGTGGTGTCTAAATATTCATATGCTACTGTTGGTTGGTAAAAAATTGCCTGAGTTCCAGAGCTATCATTAACCATAAAGAAATTAGATTCTGATGGTGCATAAAAATCAAATTGGACTTTAAAATTTACCCAACTATTTTGTGAAAATAATGTTGTTGATAAGAGTATAAATAGTAGTAATATTAATTTTTTCATTGTTGTTTTATTTTTAACAAGTACAGTTGTGAATTTGTGATTGGTTTTGTGCTTCATCTAATCTACACCTTAATCTATTTACAGTTACTGAGTATGATGCCAGGCCTGGGCCTTGTTGATACCAATTATTACCACCCCCTGTTGCACTATTATCAATACTATCACAAGTATTTGTCCATTGTTGAATTTTTTGACAAATATGGTTACAAGGTTGGTTTGGATTATTATTTACGTTTTGGAATGCGTTGTTACTTGTCCAAGTAGTTATCCAATCTGAAAAACTACCCCCCATATATGGATGTAATGATTGATTACACGATAACCATGAAGCTTGACAATTAGTTGTATACTGACCCCCTGATATACATGACTGATCATCCATACAAGCTGTGGGGTCATAATTAGATGCATTTGGATCCATACAACCCATTACATAACAACAGGTAGGGTTGGTTCCATTAATATTATAGACAGGGCTGGTTCCATTATCTGGATATAATTCTACACATGCCCCTGGGTAATAATTATGAGCGGATGGGTTTGTACAACCATAAAGTATTCCAGGACAAGCGGTTGGATCGTGAGTGGCGGTTGGGTCGATCGCACTACTAAATGTCCCATTTGTAAGAGAACTCCCATTCTGAGGACCCCCTGTACATGATGTAGGGTTATAAGTTCCTGCAGGAGGTGGGGGAGGATTACAGCCGGAGGGTACATTTCCACAAGGACCAGGTATAGTATCAAAATTCATAGTAGGACCTCCAGGATATATTTGTCCTGGAGAGACAATTATATTATTAGGAAAAGAAATCCAAACAATTTCAAACCATCCTGGATTGGTAGGAGCTCCTTGCAAGGAGTTTATAGTTGTTAATTGTCCTTGGTTTAGATATGTTAATTCTCCTTGTTGAGATGAAGAAGCTTGAACACCATTAAGAGTAGCACAACCCCAAAACCTAAAATCTTGACTTATACCACATCGTGCAAAACCAATGAATTTAGCTAAAGGATCCGTACATATAGGCACAGATTGTTCAGTTAACAATTCCTTAATTGATTCTCTGATTATTTTTCTTAGTTGAGATTTTTTCATATCTTAAAAATCTTCCATTATAATTTCATCAATCTTTTCTTGTACCTCATCTTTAGTAGCTTCCATCTCCATCATAATATTAGCTTGAAATCTACCTACTTCTTCATCTCCATTAAAAATTAGGATAGTAGGTACAACTACTATTTTGTATTTTCCTGAAGCTTTTGTATCCTTTTGAATATCAATGAATTTAGTATCACAATCATTTAATTCACCTAACCATTTTACTTTATTAGCTTCATTAAATCCTGCATTAAATTGTACTACACATAAACCATCACCCCCACAAGGAGATTGACCCATTGCAGAACTTGACATTAACATAAAGAGTATTATTAATAAATACCCCCCAAATAATTTCCATACTGTATAATCTTTTTTCATAACTGTTAATTTCTTTTTTTATCGATTGGACCACCTTTAACATATCTAATACTATCATAAGTACCGTCTTCATAATCTAATCTTTCTAAGATATGTACTATATCTTTTTTAATGTCAGTTACATCGTTTTGGGTGTTTTGTATTATAGTAAACATGCTATCTTGATACGCAATATCCTCTTTAGTAGGGATCCACATTTCAATTTCTTCTTCGGTATTAATAGGAGGTTCCTTTTCTAGTATAATTTCTTCTTTAGTCCATACATTTGCTAATACTAAAGTACTTAATAATAATGCTATAATAATCATTATAGTTGTTGGTGATGTTAAACATATGTTTTTATTCCAAAGTTTCATAGGATTATCTTCCGTATAATTTATCTTCTATTTTTTCTAATGTTTTCTTTATTTCTGCAACATCTTTTTGAGTATCCATAATAGTTTGTCTAACTAATTGATCTTTCATGTCAAATTCCATACGAGTAATTTCTGGTGGTGGAATTTCTATAACAGGTAATTGTTTAGCTTCTTCAATGTCGGCTTGAAGCATAAACCACATACTAATAACTGTTGCCATTGCAAATCCTATTCCTAATAATGTTTTAATACTTACATTAAAACCTGTATCTTCATTTAAATCTTTTGCCATCTTTTAAAATAATATATAATTTATACCTAATGAGAAATCATGCCATTCTCTATTCCAATATTTGTTGTATTTACCCTCTACAAATACTCCTAAATGTTTATTATATTTGTATCCAAAAATCAACCCCCCTGAATAATCATACCATTGTCCATTATTATATTTATGATAAGAGAATTCATTACCATCATCATAATGATAAGGTATTAAATTACCCCAACTATGTAACCAAAATGTTTTAGTATAATGGTAATAATCAAATCCTACAACAAGTGAATGTTGGATTGTTTGTGATAATTCGTTTCGTTTCTTTTCTGTATAATTTGCTAACATTTCTGGGATAGCTACTGCTTCCCATACTTCAGTTGAAGTTGCAACTGAGTTTCCTGATGGGTCAAAATATTCTGCTCCCCCCTGTCCATCAAATTCAACATTGTATCCTTCTTCAAGTGCTAAAAATGTATAATGTAAATTATTATTTGATAATCGCCATTCTGCTAATGGGTCATACCCATAAGGTTCAGATAAACGTTGAACAGCACCAATATTAAATGATAATTTTTTATCTTTTTTCCATCTATATCTCTGTGATGTTTCAAAATATTTAATATCTGCAAAACCATCCTCTAGATATTCACCTTTAAGTATATATTTGTCTGATACATATCTTAAGAAGTGATTTTGATCAACATAATTTTCACCTTGTTGTCTTTTATAATCTACTTCAAATAAAAATTCAAACCCTTTTACCTTACCAATAGTTGCAGCATCTGAATAAGAGTTTTCCATTCCTGTTTTGAATGCTTCTTTTGGTTCATATCCCATTCTAGCTATTTTTCTAACACCAAATGTAATAGAATAATCAAAAGGAGTAGTTATTGTTTGAGTTTCTAATCCATTAGTAACAGAATAAATGTCAACATCTGATAAAGATGTACCCCCATTTACTGCCCCATAAAAAGTTGAGAATTTAAAAACCTTTTTTAATTTAGGTTTCCAATCAGATAATTCTTGTGAAGAAACATTTAACGTAATTAACGTTAAAAGTAATAATAATATTTTTTTCATATATGAATATTGGAATATACAGAAATACATATGAAAAAGGAGAGCAACCCTAGGGCTGCTCTCAAGAACTTTAACGATATTTGTCCTATTATACCCGTTGGTGTTGGGTGCCTAATTAGGCAGCCATAGCATATACTGACTCTTCAGTAGCTACAGTTTCTGTTGCCAGAAGTCTGATTGATGCTAATGCTGAGAAAATACCCGCTTTCACCGATTTAATCTGTGTGCCGATTACGCGTTGATCTTCATTATATCCTTATCTCCCTGTCAAATCCAGTCACCCCCTAAAATTTAAAATGTAGTGGAGGTGGGGGGTATCGAACCCCCGTCCAAAAGAGCAGCTAATACAACTACTAACGATCACTTATATATATAAAAGATTTTTTATTAATCCAAATCCTCAAATGTAAAATCACGATGGAAATCCCCCTCCTCTTTTCTAATTTGGTGTTCTTCTATTTCTTCTTTTAACTTAGTTAATGCAGTGTGAATTTCATCTTTTGTTAATTGAGAATCCCTTTCAATATCATCAATAAGTACTTCTAATTTTTCTAAAATTGTATTCATTTATTTAATCCATTCATTATATGCCATTAAATATGCATCAACTCTAGAAACAAGTATATCCTCATTTTGAATAAATTGTTTAGCTGTGTGTTTTACTTCCTCTCTTAAATTATATGCATTAGCTTCTTCAAGAATTAATTCTATTTGTTCTTCTTCTTCCTCGCTTTTTTGGTTTGTCTTCTGGAAAGAGTTTATAATGTTCCTTCCAATATGCTCTCTCAGTAACTTCCATCTTGATTTTGTCAGCTTTAGTTGTTCTTTTTTTTCTTCCATTTTCGTGATATTTTGGTTTATTTAAACGTTCTAATTTTTCATATAATTTTTCTAATTTATCGTATGTTGGATCTGTAAATTCTACTAGATAAGGTCCGTTTGGGAATTTATCTAAATCGTAATGCCAAATAGAATCATCATATTCACGAGTAAATTTTTTAATTATTACATCTGGTTTATTTGATGGTCTTCCTCTATTTTCTTTTTTTTCGTGTCTCATGATATTAAATTTCTTTCTAAGAATAAACTGTTTAATGTTTTAGTAACTTCATTTACATTTTTAGGATCAATAAATGATGCTTCCTTACCATACATAATTTGAAAATTCTCATTCAATTCTTTTTCTTTTACTTTTGTTGTAGATGATTGTATAAAATAACTTAATATTTTAACACCTTTCTTTTTTATATTTTTTACTGCTTTAGCTGTGTCTAATATGGCTTTTTCTCCTCTATAATTTAAATCTTTTCCATGTTCAAATGTTGGATAACCATCACTCATATTAATTAAATAACTGTCTAAATAATAAGATGAATTAGGTATAAATTCATTTAATGCATTCAAACACATTCCTTCTGGTGTTAATCCATTTGCTTTATAATATGCTAATCTTTTTAAATCTCTTAATGTATTCTTTTTACTATCAAAAGCCAAAATCAATAATGGTATTTGTGCTGTACTAGATGATGAATTAGGGTTATAACCTGATGTTCTAATAGATATAGTTAAATCAATGTTATCCATTTTTAACGCTACATAACCTAATGCAATTGTATTAGTTAATACTTGTCGCCATTTTGTACCATCCATACTACCACTACCATCAATTGTAACATGTAAACTAATTGGCTTATAATTTGCTCTGTCTATTTTATAAAATAAGTCATCTTCAAAATTAGCAGCATATATTCGTCTAGGATCAATTTTACCTGATTTTAATCGTTTAGATGCTAGTGTTATTTGTTCATTTCTAACTCTTAACTTACGTAATAATTTTTTACCTATATTAATACCATCTTCTACTTCTGGTCTGTGTTTAAGATCATTTATATAAAAAGTATCATATAAATTTGATTCAATTATAGCAGGTGTAATACCTTCAATAACATGAACAGGACATGATGTATCTAATACTTTAATGTCTTTAATTTGGATATTGGATTTACCAATAGCTTCAACTTGTTTGGTTTCTTTTTTAGTTAATGAAGTTTTGGATGTTTGACCTTTTAAGAAATTTTCTTGTTTACTAAATGCCTTTTTAATTTCTTCTTTTGAAACCTTATTTTTATTTTTAGCGTTTTTCTTATTTATTTGATTTTGATGTTTTAGATCTGGTCCTTTTTTTAAAGAAAAATGCATAGCCAATAATTGGTATATTGTAATAGCAAGTTCTAATGAATGTTTAGTTGAAGTTAATCTACCAATATTTTTTAAATCAACAGCTTTATATATTGTAGATAAACAATGTAGTGCAGTAGGGTCTGAATTTTTATTAAACATGTTGATAATTCTAAACATATAAGACTCCCAATTTTCTTCCCTATATTCTTTACCCTTTAATCCTTTATCTACTACTTTACTATAATAATATCTGTCATACATTGCTCTATAATAATCTTGATATCCTGGGGCATTGTGGTAGACTAAATTATCAATACGGCGATCTTCAATAAAATTTAATAACATTTCGATCCATCTACGCCCACCCATTAAATTACCTTCAAGTAAACGATTTGAAATCTTTTTTAGTACTTTAAAATTCGTGTGTTTACAATGTGCCCCTTCATGAATCGCCAAACCCACAACACTATCAATGTTATTTAAGTTAATCGTAGATGATATCGCGATTTTCTTACCATCTGTCATAGATTCGCCCTGATTATTTTCAAAAAACTCAACTGGAATTTCTTCTTTTGTAAGAATTTTTACAAAATTAGATATCGCTCTTTGTGTGTGAGCTAGTTCAATTAAATTGAATTTTTCTACGGGGGTATGGCTTAACCAATATGCTGATTTATTTTTCATAGTCTATTATTTACGTCAAGATACGAAAAATATTTGGCTTCTCCAAGTTTTTCTGCGGTTATTTTTTCTTTATGTTTGCTAATTTAGACATTCTTAATTTGTCTAATAATTTTCCTTTTAGTTTAACACCTTCTGGTAGTATATCACCCCATTCTGGAATAAAACCCCATGAAGGAATTTTTTGTTCACAACATTCACAATTTCCAAGTGCCCCTGTTGTAATTGTATTTACTTGTGGGTTGGGATAATGTGGATCAGGTGGTAATATTCCATTACTTATTAAACAAGGGTAGCAATACGTCCACCAAGTATTTGGGGTTGTAAAATTTGGGTTCCAATTATCATACGAAATATGTCCCCCAGGACATTTATCACCACCTGGTGATATTATCGGTTCCACACATTTCCATTCTGGGTTATTTGGATCGTTTGTTCCTGGTCCCCCTGATGATGGGGATACATCACAATTAATAAAACCTATTGCAGGATCATTTAATGTAGTACAATCAAATCCTACAGGATATAATTGGACCATAGTTTGAGGGGAATTATCTTTACAACATTCACAATATATTCCTTTTTCACCTGTAGGATTATCTGGATTTTCAGGTTCTATATTGTTATCTGAATATTGACAACAAGAAGTATCATTAGGATCTGGAATATCCCCACATCCATCATGGTTTGGATCATAACATCCTAAATTATTTTGAAGAGCAGGAGGCATTTGAGAACAAGGAGTTGCTGTTGGATCTGCACATCCTGGAATTGGTGTAGGGGATATACATTGTGTTTGACAAGCTGCTAAATTTTGAGCTGAAGTTCCTCCACTATAAGCCCCTGTTCCTTGAGTATTTACTACACATTGATAATTTGAATCACAATCATAAGTGTCAACTGGTGGAGATACACATCCTGCCTGACAAGCTGTTAAGTTTTGAGCTGAAGTTCCCCCATTATAAGCTCCCGTTCCCTGAGTATTTACTTGACATTGATAATTTGAATCACAATCATAAGTGTCAGCTGGTGGTGTGCAAGCAGCCTGACAAGCAGCTAATGTAGTATATTGTCCATTACCAGTTCCAGGGTCAAAACAACCAGTTATAGGATCACAATCCCAACTAGGATTTGGAGGAGTAGTACATGAAGATGGATTTAAATCACAATTAAAGCTTTGCATTATACCTGGACAATTAGCTGTTGGGGTACCTATAGTATCTACAACATATGTTTGATTTGGTGCTCCAAAAGGTATAAAAGCGTCTCCTGGAAATGGTTGATTCCCCCCTATTGTTATAGCGTATGTAGTATCTATAGGAATATTACCCCCACAACTGTTATTATTAGCTAAATATTGTGCACAAGGGCATGCTGTTATTGTTAAACCTGGGAGTGGTGGTGCTGGACAAGTATCAGTTGGAAAATCTAAAGGGGATGCATTATAAGCAGGATTTGAAGCTTGTACTAACTCCCCTATTATTCCGGAGTATTGTGTACCAAATCCAGCACTAATGTCAAAAATTTCTCCTATATCTCCTGTACCATTAGGTCCTCCTGTTGTAGTACACATTTGACCATTACATTGACCATTAACACTAAATCCATGATATCCTAGAGAAATATTAGGATGGTTCCCAGTATTACAAATATCAAAATTCCATAATTGATGGACGTTATCTGGTGGAGTTGGACAAGTTGAAGATTGTTGATCTTTAAGGGTTTGAGAATTTTGTGGATTAGAAAAACTCAAAAGTTCATAAGTTATAACAGCAGTAGAATATTGTATTTCAAATATGTTACCTATATCTGTATTAGGGTCACACATTTGACCATTACATGTAAAACCTAAAGTTTGTGAGTTAGTTGTTAAAGGTTGAGTAGTTCCTGGAGGAAGATTTTGGCAAATAGGATCATTACTTGGTTGACAATCACAAATTTGATGTGATATAGATTGGTGGGAATTATCACCACCACTCGATATTATCGCTGAATTACATCCCGCTGCTGTGGAATTATTAGGATGTACATGCTGAAAATCAACTGGTGGATCAGGGTTATAAGGAGGAGTACTAGGACCTAACTCATCCATCACAACATATAAATCTTGTGGATCACATGTTCCAGACCCTGGACCTCCACCTACTAAACCTCCTGTACAAAATATAAATCCTGTAGTCATGCTTATTCCTTGAAATCCATATTGAGAACTCCATGTATAAGAATAAACATCCATCGTAACAGGTGCTGAACATCCATTAGGAGCAGATGCATCTATACTTGCACAAGGGCAAGCTTTAACGGATTTTGGTGTACTATTTGATGGGTTGGTTTGTTCCTTAACTAACCCTTTAATTGTTTCTCTGATTATTTTTCTTAATTGAGATTTTTTCATACTTATTCTATTATTGATGATACATATACACAGGTATCGCCAGATTCAAATCCTTTTTCAAGTAATAATGGTAATGACATAGGTTTACACCAAGCATACACTTTATAGCCTTTATAATTTTCTTTTACATATTCCCACCTTGTATCCCATAAATTTCTATATATACCTTTTCGTCTATGGTTTTCATGTACCCAAGCGTCTAAAAATTTTATAGTATTGTGGGGTTCTATTTGAAGGTGTATATTACCAACACACTCATTATTGAGTACTGCAATCCATGAATGGAGTTCCCTGGCATTTGATGGAGAATATAGAATGGATATGTCTTGCAAAGTCGATAATATGATATTTGATTAAACCTTTATTATACATATTATTTATCTAACTAAATGTACCATTCCTGTGAAATGTTGATTATGTGTCCTAACTGAATAAGAATATACTCCTATTTGACAGTCTACTCCATCCCACGGTGTATTATTTGATGTTTCAAATATTTTTTGTCCCCATCTATTGAATATTACCATTGATTTTATTTCTTCTTTAGCTGCTCCATGAACGTAGAACGTCTCATTGTGGTTATCCCCATTAGGAGTAAATGAATTTGGTATAAATAATTGCAAATATGGGCAATCTTCAATTTTTACTTCATAATATGATGTATCTCCTTCACAACCGAATCTTGTCGTATATGCGGATATAACGTAGGTACCTATTTCGTTAGGCCATTGTATGGTAATTGAA
>Ga0181406_1000432_pt1 | contig 15933 bp, 18 predicted proteins | sample 29SPOviralmetaG_FD_130135 | JGI IMG/M metagenome (GOLD analysis project Ga0181406, IMG submission 130135) | Marine viral communities from the oligotrophic San Pedro Time Series (SPOT) site, San Pedro Channel, CA, USA - 29 SPOT_SRF_2011-12-20 | ecosystem: Environmental > Aquatic > Marine > Strait... | reverse complement strand
TTTAATTTTGGCTGCGGTTATGCTCTTATTATAAAAAATTGACTATCGTCTCGTAAAAATAAAATATTTTTTTTTATTGACAGCATAACGCGTCTTAAATATTTTTTTAAAACGCTCTTTTTCTTTTTTTTATTGAAAATGTAAAATTTTATATTAAGAGCATAACGCGTCTTGTATTTTTTTTTATTTTTTTTGTTTTAATCATAATTTTACGCTCTTTTTAAAAATTTTTAATTTTTTTTATATAAAGCATTTATGCTCTGTATTAAAAATTAAATTTATTACATATTTTTGTTTCTTATATAATAATTTTTAATTAATATATAATTGGAATTTTAATTTATTTTTTCTTCGCAAAAAGTTTATCCTTCACGCGTGTGGTATTTCTAGTTTTTCGGCAATACTTACGCTTTTTTCCAGAAGTGTATTTGCACTTTTTCATCGTCTTGCACTTACTTTGCGTCTGCTTGCGGCACTTGGATGCTTTTGTGCGCGTGCGATAAAGTTTTCTGCGACTCTTTAAAAGAGTTTTCTTGGCTTGTTTTTTTTTCATCATTCCTCGTGTGGTTACCATTATATAATATAAATAGAAAAAAATATATACTTAATTAATCTCTAAATAACCGCATTAATTGAATATTGTTTGTATTTTTATATTTTTTTCACTTTTATCCGCCTTTTCTACCTTTTTTCTACTTTTTTTAACACTATGTTTTATAATTATATAACCATCTTTTGAAATTTTACTCATTTTCTTCTCCATATTGTAATTATCTCTAAAATATTGCAAAATTATCTCTCCCAAATCATTTTTATACTTTAAATAACAATTGGTTTGAGTTTCATCGTTCACTTTTTTTATTTTATTACAATTTTCTTCCAATTCAGCAAAATTTATCGCATTTTTATCATTAGCAGACACTTTTTTATTATTTTGCTCTTTTTTAACACTTTTTTCATCATTTTTAAGTATTTTTATATCTTCTTGATTTAATTTATAATATATTTCCCTTATTTCCTCTGCTCTATCATATGAACGCTTAGATCTTGTTTTATGAAAATTACCCTCATCATTATAATAATCATATTGCTTCACTAATAACGCATTTCTATCTTCTTTACTTAATTCGTTGTTACTATACTGATTTTCTCCTATTATATTCTCTAAATTACAAAATAATTGTCCTATATTATTTAAGGAAAAATGGGATATAAAGATTAATACCTTGTTTTGCACTATTTCGCGCTCATATGAACGCTTTTTCTGTATTTTTGCTGTAGATATGATTATACCACCCACCGCATTATTGTTTACATCCAACACATCTCTATAAAACTTGTCTACATCTTTGGTTGGAACAGGGTTTTTCTCTAAATTGTTTTTTGATTCCACCATTATCACATGACCCGTATCCTTATGCTTAAATATTATATCACACATTCCACCATACTTACTACCCACATGGCTTATTTTCCACTTATTACCCTCCTCCTTATCATTATACTCTTCTACTAAATTATAAAACTCCTCTTCAAATATCTTACCCTTGTTTTTATTTTCATACTTGTCAAAATATTCCTTATTTTTCTCTTTTAGTTTATCTATCTCTTCTTTATAAACAACCACTCTACTTTGTATTTTATCCTCCATCTCACTCTCAAATTTCTTTTTTAAATATTCATTTGTATCACTCACGCCTTTTAAACATAACTCCATCCTCTGCACCTCTTCTTTTCTACATTTTCTCTCCCTTTCTAAATCCGTTTTTAAATATTCACATCGCTGTTGTGTTTCTTTTACTGCTTCTTCTCTTACCTTATTTATTTTTAATTGATATTGTTTCATTTCCTCTTCACGCTCCGTATACATCTTTTTCTTTATATCCATCTCATTTTTAAAACTGGCATCCTCCATTTCCTTTATTTTACTTTGTAAATTTTTTACTTTCTCTCCCAATTCATTATTTTTTTCCTTTTCAATAATATAATCCACATTTACATTTTCACATGGTTTATGTATTTGATTTTTTTTATTATAATCATAAACTATCTTTCCTATATTTATTATATAGCTTTGTTCTTCATATGTATAGTTATTCAAAGTTTCCATAAATAATTATATTTTATATTATTATTTATGTTTAATTTGCTTTATAATGTTTTATAAATAGATGTTTATTACAATTGACGCGAACCACTATTTGAACGACATGAACTAGCGCGAGAACCAGAACGAGAACGAGAATAAGAACGAGAACCAGAACGAGAACATCGTAATTTACTTGTTGAGTTGCTTGTTGATTTTTTTCGGGAAGGAGCACGAGAACGCCTTTGCTTTCGTTTTCTAGTTTTTTTATATGATGTTCTACCTCTCGGTTCAATATGCGCTAATATATAAAAATGATCTGAACCATATTTCTTAATATTTTTATGCACATCACGAGGAATATCACATTTTCCATTATTTTGCACTCTAAATTTTGTTATTTTCATGTTTTTCACAAATATTTTATCTATTTCCAATCCATCATCATCATTTATTCCTTGCCGTTCAGCATAATCAAACGAACACACCGTTGATTTTTTTCCTTCATAATAAGGCATCATACATAAATCTATACTATTACAATCCCCTCCTATTATACAATAGTCTTGTTTACTACATTTATTGGACACCGCTCTATATAATGCTTCGCGCGCTTCCTTTTTGCGACCACTTAAATGCATACTTATTATTCTTATTACCTTATTTTTATACATTATATCCATATACACCGCATTTTTTCTATCATATAAAGTGCCATCGTCAATTATTATGCCTAATTTACTTATTGTTTCTATATTTTTATTAGTCTTTTTCACCATTATACCATTTCCAAATATATCGTAGTCATAATCACCTTTAAGTAATGTATCTTGTTCATAATATATATCATAATTTCCTGCTATTTCAGCATTTTCATTTAATTTTTCCACAAAATAACGATCGAATTCCTGTAATAATATTATATCTGGAGTTTCTTTTAAGATTTTTCTTATTCTTTTTTTTGTTCTATTTTCAAGACCACCTATTGTTTCATCTAAAAACTTATCAGCAGGGTGTTTAGCAAGCACATTCCAACTCATTACTTTAACTGTCATATTAGTATAATATAGTACAATATAATTTTAAAATTTTAAAATTGTAAATTGACGATACTTTTGTACTTAATTTATAATGTATTCCTCCCATCCAACATACCGTATCTTGTTCTGCTTACACTTATATTTACCAATCAACATCCTACATTATGAGTTCTAATAACAAAACTATCGTTGGTAGCGTTTTAATTGACCGTTCCGGATCTATGGAATTTATTTTGCCAACATTGATTAAGGCACTTAAATCATTTATCGATGAAATAACACTACGCGCATCTGTTGCAAAAGAATGTCAATTCAGACTAACGACATTTTCAAACACAAAAGAAGTCTATTTCCCTTCAAATGAGTTAATGTTTGATAATATTGCCACATTTGGTGAAGATCTTGAGTTTGAAGCAAATGGATGCACGCGTTTAGTTGATAGCGCAATTGAAGAAGCAAATATATTATCCAAACGACTTGATGAGTTAAAAGAGGCCGGCGCCGAAGTAAACTCTTGGTTTATCGTTCTTACGGATGGAGATGATAATCATTCAAAAGCGAACTCATCAGATTTAAAAAAGAAAATTCTTTCATTGAAAGAAAAAGGCGTGAGTTGTGTTCTTATAGCCGCAAATATTAATGCGGAAGAATATGGTAAGTTCTTTGGCTTTGACTCCACTAAATCAGTTCAAGTTGATATGGATACACGGGAAAATGACGACACCAATCTTCCCCCGCCATTATTTCAATGCTTTAGAGCGCTCAGTCAAAATATCGCAGATAACATGGAAGACGACAGGCGAGATATTGGATTTTCACATCTTCAACGCGCTGCTTCTGCTCCTTCACGATTTACTATTGATCCACAAACACAAGTTCCGGTCGCCAAGTCGAACGATGATGAATGGGATGATGATCTATGGAATCTGCCTCCCCCAATGCTAAGACGCAATTAACTTATTACTCCTAACTACTTAAATTCACATTTTCCTTAAAAACTAAAAAACATAAAACAAAAACATAAAACATAAAAAACATAAAAAAACTTAAATTGACAAAAAAATAGAACCATATACATTTTTTATTATACAGTTCATTCCAGTTTAGTGCTTAATACCATAACTTAACAACAAATGGCTTGGCATTCAAAAAAAAAGATAGAACAATTTCTAATAGACAAAATAAATTTATTAAAAAAACAATCGTGCATTAAAGGGAGAGAAAAACGAATCGTTTCAAGAACAAACACATACAGACGATTATATCTTCATCTATATAAACGGTTGCTATTTTCATACAATCATCATATTGAAGATATCACACCTGGTTTATCTAATGCATCATATAACTCATGCAAACGGTTAATTAAAGAATTAAACGAAGAACTTGAATATACAGATGTTGCTTACACTTCTAAACAAAGAAACTACATAATATGGGTGCGTAAAATGCTTCAAAAATATGCATACGAACATAATTTCAAAAATTCGCTAATCATACTTATCCTTAAAAAAAAGTTCAACGGTCACAGCGAAATGGTAAGATCTATTTATTCTTACTTATAACTATGTTTGCGGACGCATTCGTAATAATGGAGGCGGCGACTGCATATCATTTCGTTGGATAGGTGTCGTATATTCAAACTCAATCGGTTCTAGGTCAAGCTCAATTATCTCCTCTAATTCCGTGTCTATAATTGTATTTTCATTTTCATATTGTATTTGAATTAACGCCTGTTTATAATTAAAATTATTATTCTCCAAATTACAATATAACATATTATATCCATCTAATTGCTTAACTACACTTTTTTTTTTCATTTCTATATCGGTTTTCATACTTTTAAACTGTTCTTTTCTTTTTTCCATATACTTTTTCATCTCTCCCTCCGGATCCCTTTTAAAACTCTTTAATTTAAATATATCTTCCTCCAATTCTCGCTTTTCATTTTCCAGAAAAGCTATCGAATTATAATATTGTGTTTCCTCATCCATCAAAAGATAAATACTTCCTGTTAAATGGTCTATTTGTTCATCTAATGCAACTCTTTCACTATTACAACTTACAATCGTATTTCTACACATTGGACAATTATTATGTTTTTTTGTCCATTTCCAAAAACATTCCTTACAATATATATGGTTACACTCAGTATTTACTATATTTTTCAATGTTAAATCGCAATAACATACAGAACATTTCATGATTTTGTTTATTATAAGATTACACTATTAATTAATATTAAAATAAAAATATTAATCAATTTATTATTTAATTAAATAAATGTTTATATTCTGCCCTTAATTTAATAGACAAATCGTCCGGTATTTCATCAAAATCTATTATTTTTTTATTATTTTTATACTTTTTTACATATTCTTCATTACTATCTAACTTGTTTTTAAACAATTCGGCATTTTCATAATACTTTATTGCTGTTTTCGTTCCACATTTCGGAAATACACCACTTATATTATCCGACTTATCACCAGTCACTATTTTTATAAATAAATCCTTCTTTGGATCGCCTGTTGAATTTTTACTTGTTGCCAGAGGCTTAAACCTTAAATTCATTAATTGGATCCGAGGATGCGCCAATTGCAAATAATCCATATCACCTGTTATTATAACCACATTATTTTCTGCGTTTTGCTTTATTAAATGTTTTGACAACAATGCCAAACAATCATCCGCCTCCAAATGATTTAAATACAATATATCGTTTTCACTTACACCCGCCTCATAAAATAATGTATCATACGCCATCTTAAAGAATGGTTTCCCCATAAAAGTTTCATCATATACACGCGTTTCTTTATACGAATCACTATACTTATTGCGCCATATATCTTTACGAGAACAATCTCTCCCAATTATTACTCTACAATCTTTTAATTTTAACTTTTTTGGCATCTCCTTTATCTTATTGATAAACATTTTCTTAAATTTTTCCACAAATAATTCATTTTCATAAGGCACATCTAAGTTTACTTCTTTATGCGCGTTCTTAAACCAAGCATGAATCGCATAATATCTATAAAAGCAATAATAACTTCCGTCAATTAATATATAATTCATATTTATTGTTATCTTATTTTCTATTTTTATTAATATCCATCAATTTATTTTGTTGAAAAAGGGAGAGATGTGTCGATTAAATTGAATTATTTATATAATAATTATGATATTACATAATTAACCTACTATATAGTATATAATAATGGATGATACTACGCTAACCTGCTTTAGTTATGCTTGCTCGTCACAATCACCTGAATTAATACAACGTGTAAAATATAGCAACAAAATATTATTACCACCTTCAATACTTTACAAACTGCAGGACGAAACAACAACATTATTCTTTAAAATTACCAATAAAGAAAATAGTTTTGGTCAAGTCTGTGGGGTTCAAGAATTTACCGCACCACCAGGCGTTGTTCACATACCATATCATATTATGGAAGGGATAGGATTAAAAGAAGGTTCACAAGTAGATATTCAATTAATTACACCACCCAATGGCAGTTATATTAAACTTAGACCTCATAAAACAGCATTTATAGAACTACCTGATCCAAAATCTCTTTTGGAAGAAGCATTAAGTAGTAATTATCCAGTTGTTACAGAAGGCCATACAATCGCGGTTTATAATAAAGAAAATGAAACTGTATTTCATATAGATATTATTAAAACTGAACCCGCATCTATTATTAAAATTATAGATGTTAACATTGATGTTGATTTTGAACCCCCATTAGATTATGTTCCTGTAGAACGTTACGATAAAATTAAATTTCCAGGAAAGGGACGAAGATTAGGAACAAGTTAATTTGTTAATTAAAATTGATATGAAATTGGTACTTATTGTTTGTAATATCAGCGTCCCTCATCTATACTGTTATCATTTCCTACTGAGTATAACAAACAACCCAACCTTAACACATCATGACTTCCATCGCAGATTTGCAGTTAATACTTAAACAAAAACACCTCCCAGCAGACATCTCTCACGACATTTTGTGTATGGTGTTTCAAATGGAACATCGCGACAAAGTTCAACGACTTTATTTACATGATTCGGTCATAGAAAGAGCCCATGCTAAAAACCTATTGGGTTATTCCGATTTAGAAACCAGCGTAAACTATTATCTTGGCTGCAACTGTTGTCAGCGACATCAAACTAACAAGGCGTGTATTACGCCAGAAGGACTTATCATCATCACGAGAGCGTGCGTATTTAAACCAACCAGATATGATGATATTGACGACGAAATTGATGAAAGATGTAAATGCGATTGTAGGCACAGGGGCAGACGGAATGCGCGCAAATGGATGGAAAAAAAAAAGCAGTTGGGGTCCCATACATCAATGGACGCAGTCACAGTATAGACTTATGATTCATGGCAACTGAATTTATGGTTAACTAACTCTTTATAAACCCAACATATTTATTAAACTACATTAAACATATAATTCTATTTTTTATAAATACTATGAATGCAATTTACTACATTTTATGCTGTTATTTTTTTAATTTTATATCATATCCTATCGCAGGCATGTTTTTAAATTGGAAATACCCAAAATTCAATCAATACAATAGTCAACGACAAAATTATATTATTAAAAATTATGTAAAATGTATTGTATTAAAATATATTAGCATTTCTACTATACCATTTTCCATTCTTTTTTTATTTGATATTGGAGATCATACCAATTATATTCATTTTATTGGTTCTTTATACTGCACATGTGATACAATTGCTTTAATTAAAGATATCAAATTATCCAAATCTACCAAAGTTCATCATTCCATTACTACATTTTTTTCTTTTATTAACATTTCTATTAATTGGTATCAAGCAAATCCTATACTAAAATTGATGGCCCTATATACTACCCTATCATGCTACAGTTTTAATGTAAATTATTGTTTGGGAATGCGTTTTTTATTATCAGAAACCGAACAACAATCTATAAAACAAAAAGCTATACAGACATACAGTCTAACATGCTTTGTTAATTGGACCATACATTTACTTTATCTTTATAATAACATATATACAATTAGTTTACCAGGTAAATTATATTATTGTTTAATAGCATTTATTGTTTACGATGATATAATTTTATTAAAATGGTTAAATAATTAAATTATATTAACTGGTTCACGATCAATATTAACATCAACATTATAATCTTTTTGACGAATTTCTTTATATATTTGTTCCACTCTACGATCTCTATTCATTTTTCTTTTCATTATTGACAACGATTCTTCCATTGTTTTTCTCATTTTACTTAATACATTTCCCATATATATATTATCAGAATTATTATTATATATATTTTCCCTATTATATTTCTTTTTATTGTCGCTATATTTTGTTTCACTATAATGCGATATTAGACTCATTACGGTTCCCATTATATTAATCTGTTATTTTATTTTTAAATGTGGTATTTACTATAGAATCATCGATTGCATCAGTAATTGACATTGTATTTGCTATATTTGTAATAGCCATTTTGTTGTTTTTGTCTTTATTTGCTATCATATCACTAGACACCTGACACTTTATTATTTCCTTTTCTGTATCATGAGGTAATGGATTTTCTTTATCAAATTCCTTAAAAAATTCTATATAAGCACGATTTTGTAATTGGTTTACTTTATCATACAAAGAACCACTTGAATCCATTCCATTATCCTTTACCCATCCTATTGTTTCATCTTTTACCATGAAATTCTTTCTTTTATTATCAGTACAATGTATCGGACGCTCCGTAAATGGTATGCCTTGTAAGTTTTTTATTAACTTTTTTGATAAATAATCCTCTATTAACGAATTATTGTTTATTATATCCTTTAATTCAAAACTAACATTTTTCAAAAACTCTTGAACGCTTTTCGCATTATTGCAATAATTATCCAAGAAAACCGTAATTGATATATTATTATAATTATTTATAGTTGTCGCATTTCGCTGTTTTACCTCCTCCTTCATTTCTTTTTGATTTTCTATTATTTGATTTATTTGACTATACAATTTTTCCATATTTAAATTTTCATTTTTTTCACTTTCTTTTTTTAATATTTCTTTGGTTTTTTCGCGTTTTTTTGTTATTTTCTCCGTTTTTAGCGTCTTCAGTTCGTTTAAAAGGGTATTATAGGCTTCAACTGATGGTTTGCTACCGTCTTGCTTGCTCGTTTTTTGCTCGTTTTTGAGGTGCTTAACGCTGACGATATGTCGCGACCAGTTAGATTTTCGTGAGGTAGAATAGTCACATATTTCACAATGATAGTCGCAATTCACTGAGACCAGGCGTTTGCTCGTTTGAGTAGTTTTGGCCGCTTTTTCTAAATGTTTGTTGGTGCGAAGATGTTTTTTATAATTTGAATTATTAGACGATGTATAGTCACAAATGGGACAGTAATATGCGTTTTTTAAAATCGGCATTTTTAGAGTAGTTTTAGAGTAGTTTTGCTTTTTTTTGCCCCCCATTTATATAAAAATAGAAAAAATCTCTATGTTTTTTTCATAAAATTTGTTGTAATAGTGCCTTTTTTTCGGATTTTTCACTTTTTTCATTTTTGAGGGATGGTTGACAATACACAACGCATTTGTCGTAATAAAATATTTCGCTGTTAAAAAACACAACCCATAAGAAAATCGTCCAAAATGAAAAAAAGGCTCCCATCGAACAGTTTTTTTCATAAAAGTTTTTTGAATTTCGAAAAAGGACAATTTTAAAATGTCCAAAATGAAATCTCAAAAAACTTTTTGTAAAAAAACTGTTCGATGGGAGCCTTTTTTGGAACCTTTTTTTCTGAGACCAATTTTTTACAAGACCACAATTTTTAATATGTTGTATTATTTGTGATGATTTATAGTAATATTTTTATGAATGTACCAAATCGTAAAAATATTGCAAAAATACGCGATTTTATGAAAAAAAGGCACCCAAAAAGGCTCCCATCGAAAAACACGCGACTGTTCGATGGGTGCCTTTTTTGGAACCTTTTTGGGTGCCTTTTTTACATCACCAAATTTTCCTGAATCCACGCCCTTATTTTTTGATTTATTGGGACCATGAAATGTTTCAACGCAGTTAAATAACTGTTTAATACTTGTTGTGATCCTTTGTTTTCTTCCATTAACAACAATATGTTATAAACAACTCGCATCATTTTATCATCATAAATATCTATTATATTTTTAAACACCTTATCCATATTTACAGCTTCTTCTGACTTATCCTTAAACAAATCTGAATTATCCAAATCCAATACATTTTTATACAACGATAGCGTCTGTAATATTGAACGCTCATCGCATTTTTTATATGTTTCTATTAACCTATTCAAACCTATAATTGCTTTTTCTAATATAAAATTAAATATTTTATGGTCCTGCGTTTTATACCATATAAAATATCTTCGTATGGCATGAAATAAATAATGAATATCTTGTTTTTTATCATTATTCCACCATCTTATTAAACCTTGTGTATATGAAGGTTGATGTAGTGTTAATAAATTTTCATCTACACTTAATTTCGTTCCAATTTCACAATACGACAACATACTTAATTCTATCATTACTTGCAAAGGTTCTAATATCATATCTGCTTTTTCCTTTACATTATTCATCAATTCCATTAATAATATATTAATATAAGTTAAATATTTAATATATTTAAAATTGTGTTTAATAATCTTACGCGATAATAACATTTAGTAAACAACCCAACAAATTATTTTACCGATATTTATAATTTTTATGTTATGTATATATAAATGGAACCAATATCCATCACGAGGATACCATATAGCAATGGAAAATCGGGATCTGCGATGCTTCCTGAAAGTATTTATGTATATTTATATTCATTACTATTTGGGCATTTTTATCCTATAGAAAAGTTAATAGAAAATAAAGAAAACTTATCTGATGAAAAAATCCAGAAAATTCTTACAGATGTTAACGGCCATATACAAAAATCACATGAGAAAGCAATAAACACAATAGATGGAATCGATTTTAAAGATAAAAGGCCAGAAATTAAAGAGGATGAAGGGGGTCAAAACGGAGGCGGAGGTAATAAAAAAAAATTGTTAGTTGGTTTGCTTACTATAGCATATTCAATGCTTACAATTGAACAAGATAATAAACTAAGTGAAGTGGGTGCTATGGGGGAAAAAATATTTAAGGATGCGGCCGATAGTTTTCATGGAGAAACCAGAAAAGTTCTTGACGATTTGGGGGACGGTGATTTTGTATGTAAGTTGCCTTCAGATGACCAACCAAAAATAGAAGATGGAAAACACAACTTCGCGTTATCTATACCGAAAAATTTCGAAATCGAAGGGTTAAAGTTAGACTTAGAATGTATTTTTCCAACTCTTATCGGCGCAGCGGAAAAAGATGCTGAAAATAAAGCACGCGAAATGAAAACTAGTATCGCTCCTACGATTAGCCATAGTATCCTTGACACAATTTCTTCATTATTTTTTGTTTCATCAGATGTTGCGACCGGCCAAGCTGCCTCTAATATAGAACATGTAGTTAAACAAGCAACTATTCTTGCACGGACAAAAGTAAGCGAATATAACAATCTAATTTCAAAAATTAATATGATTGCAAACGACATTATGATGAGTTTAGCGAACGCACAATATTCTATCATGGTTTTATCAAATGTAAAATATTTTCTTTTTACTTTATCAATGGGACTGGTTAATAAAATTATGAAAGAAAGTAGTTTAACAACAACTATCTTGAGTGTTGATGAACCTATATCCAGATACAGTTTACAAGGCCTTGGAGCCGCAGCAATAGTGCAAACTATAAATATGGTATTTTTACCAATTATTATGGCTATCATGGAGGCGTCTAAACACAGTGACTCTGTAGGAGGAAGGAAAAAGCATTCTCGAAAAACAAAGAAAAGAAAGAAAAGCAAAAAAGCAAAGAAAACAAAGAAAAGCAAGAAAGCAAAGAAAAGCAAAAAAGCAAAGAAAAGCAAGAAAGCAAAGAAAAGCAAAAAAAAGCGCAAATAAATATATTAAGATAAATACTTGATACTACTTAAAATTGTGTTTAATAATAACTATATTTAAACTTTATTATTATACTAATTTATATGACATTAGAAGCAAACAACCATTTAGACTATATATATAAATATGTTGTAATTGGAGAAGCCGGTGTTGGGAAAACTTCAATAGCAAGACAATTTATATTTAATGATTATAGTGACAGATACAACACCACAATCGGCGTTGATTTTTCATGTAAAACCCTTTCAATCGGCGATAAAAATATTAAAATTCAGATATGGGATACAGCCGGTCAAGAATCATTTCGTTCCATTATTAGTTCGTATTACAAAGACACAGTAGGAGTTATTATAGTTGTTGATAGTAATAGTGAAGAATCGTTGGAAACTATTAAATATTGGCAACAAGAATACAATAAAAAACAACATGACAATACAAATGTATATTTTATGGTTCTTATCAATAAAATAGATCTGTTTTCTAATTTTTTTGAATGTGATTTAATTAAAGACTACTGCACCGACAATAATATAATATTTTATGGAGTTAGTGCCAAAACCGGGTGTAATATAAACGAATCATTTCGCTACTTAACTACTCATATTTATAGAAAAACCAAAGATTCCCCTAATAAAATAAAAGGAATAAAAAGAGGCAGTATAGAATTAGAAAAACCAGAACGCTCTTATTATTATACTTGTTGTAATATTGTTTAATAATTTACCATACAATCAATAGTAAACGACCAATCAGTGTCATTTAAATTAATAATATGACCGTATTTAGACAATAACTGCACTTTAAATTTACGCAAAGTAATAGGTCCAAAATAATTTCGTTCACCTACAAAATTAAAATCGCTTCCTTGAATTGTTATTTTTTCCTGAAAATCAAAATTCACTAACACTTTTGCTAATAAATCCGATACAATAGGAGCACCATATCTATCTACACCAAGACTACTAATGGCTGATTTTATTTGTTCCGCAGTATATAATTGATTTTGTGTTAAGACAGTTTTGTCATCTACATCAATTGGAACATCTGCACAACTTGATGGTTCGGGTAAACAATTCGTAGGAAATGTTGGTTTTGGACGGTCTTCGCACTCAATATCCATAGTATATCTATTATAATAAGAAGGCAACTTGTATTGATCTTTTTGCTTTATATTTGTTATTAGATCTGGATTGGGTTTATTATTTACAAAATCATCTAATGAAATAAATAAATAATCAAACCCCTTTAAATTTAAAATACCAGTTGCTGTTAGTGTAGTAGAATTAGCAACCGTATTGCTTCCATCTCTAAATCCTAATAACCAACCCAAGTTATAATCTAATTTTTGACCTTGTGCGTATCCACAATATTCGGTATTTTTAGGATAATACCAATTTATTTCAATGGTGCTTCCGGTGTTGTTTTGCACAGATACTTTACCATTATTAGCATTATAAGCAAATGTTATCGAGATACTAGCAGTTGAAGCAGCCGTATTTAAATTTGTTATTAAATCGACTGCGGAATAATTACCTTCTGCTATTTCAATAGATTGATGTGCGCCATTAAGTGAAATATCAATATAATTTGTTCCATAGTCACCGCTAAACACATACCAATTCATCGGTATTGAAACTTGAGTTAATTTAATTTTGGTAACATTTTTAACAGGCTGTGATAAATTAAGAAGATAATCAGAAGCATTTTGTGTCAATCGAGGTGGTTGTGTTGATAATTTTAATCCACAACGATCCGCTAATGGGATTGGGTCTAACATTGGTCTGTATTGACTATCAAAATTAATAGTTTTTGTTATTTGCGATAATTTATTGTTGTTTACACCATTTATTTCTCCGGGTGTTTGTATAATTGTATCCGGTGCGGTTTTTTTTATTAAATCATGCATTTCACTTATTTCTTTTACATCATTTTCCGCTTTTGTAACAGCCTGTGCTTCTGTAAACAAATCTTTTTCTTTTAACAACTTACTTTGAACATTTAAAAAAAACTTTACATATTTTTCTTGCCCTTTAAATTCCTCTACCATTTCTTCAACCGCTTTAATAATACGCATTTTAGACAACGGCGCCTCGTTTTGTATTTTTAATATATGTATTAAATCTTCCACACTATAATTATCTACATCAAAATCAGTATTATCACTCATTGAAATATATAAATACTTAATATTTAATTGTTTAATTAATTATGTATTTAATTGCGTAATCAACTTATATTTTTCTATTAAATAATTATCTTATTATAATTTATAATGGTTATGTTATCAAAAAATAAAACAAAGAAAAATAAAACAAAGAAAAATAAAACAAAAAAAAATAAAATAAAGAAAAATAAAATAAAGAAAAATAAAACAAAGAAAAATAAATATAATCAAATTGGTAAGGGTAAAACGACGACACAGTCGAAAAGATCGATAGCAAAAGGATCGATAACAAAAAGTAAATCAACCCTAAAACAAACCGGGCGTTATGATCAAAAAACGATTTTTCAACACATGCTTGAAAGAGTATGTGGTAAAAGACCATCAGATAAATGTAGAATTTCTTTTATAGAACAAAATAAAGGTTGCCTTGGAATTAATTGGGGGAGGGAGCATAAAGGCGAGCCACACGGATTTGTTTATTTAGAAAATTTTGGAAAGCCTATTAACCAATTCGGTTTAAAATGCAAATTACCTAAAGGAAGAGATGCTATGTTTGAAGGTAATCGTTATTTGCATTTTGATTTTAATTCAAGAGAATACTGCTGCAAAACCACAATCCCACCCAAAAAACAAGCGAGACGATGGATTTTAGAATATGGTTTACCTGGTGTTAATGAATTGGGACTCGAATATGATGAATTAGTAGATTTACGTAATAATTTAAATAATTTTATAAATAACCCTAGTTTGTTTGATCAGAAACAACTAACCGCAGATACGATAAAATTGATAGATAAATTCGAAAAATTTGATGATTATGGTTACAAATTAAAAAAATTTTCTGAACAGTTTAATGCTTTAGCCGATTTTAATAATTTTAAAACTCAATTTTTTAGAAGCTTTGATGACAAATATGAAGGTGAAGATGAAGACACATATCAAAATATATATAAGCATATTACAGATGAATTATTGGATGGCTTTAAAAAAAGTTATGAAGGATATTATCATAGCTAGTAAACATTAATATAACTTAAAAGATGTTATATACAGTTTGTAAAATATTTATATTTTTCTATTAATCTAATGACTTGTTTAAGGAGTTCTGTGTTTTTCTTTCTACCAGGGCATATGTGAGCCAGTCCACCGTTTTGTTTTAAGGGATTTTGGCATATTTTACATCGTTTTCGTCTAATAAACCTTATTTTAGAGTGTTCTTTTTTACAAACATGCCCTTTTTTAAGTTTTCCACATTTTGAACATCGCTGTTTTATTGGCTTTGTGTTTGGATTAAATGACATAATACGCTCGTATGACAACTTTGTTAATCCATCGCCTCTTTTAAAATGTCTTGGACCAGAACATAGCATTTTTTCCAATAGCGTAATGGTTTCCTGTGATTCTTTATCTATTATCAATTGTTGTTTGGTTAAATAATGTTCGCCAAAATATATAAACCTATTGTATTCCCGGTTTTGATATATATCCGGACAATTGTGTTCTTTATTAATAAATCGCAACTCACCTATTCCATAAATGTGGGGTGGTGTTTTTTTTGTATTTGCACTACACT
>Ga0181406_1000428_pt1 | contig 16022 bp, 30 predicted proteins | sample 29SPOviralmetaG_FD_130135 | JGI IMG/M metagenome (GOLD analysis project Ga0181406, IMG submission 130135) | Marine viral communities from the oligotrophic San Pedro Time Series (SPOT) site, San Pedro Channel, CA, USA - 29 SPOT_SRF_2011-12-20 | ecosystem: Environmental > Aquatic > Marine > Strait... | reverse complement strand
GGAACCCCAGCCTTTTGAGGCCAAAAGGCATACTGCGAGCCTGTCTGCGCCAAAATGACCGTTTTCGGAACCCCAATGACCCCTTGTTGCTTCGCAACCCAGACCGATTTTTTACCTTGCGTTGAGTATCTGTGACTAACTGTGAACATCTGTGGTCATCGTAGGACATCTGAGGGCAACGGACAGTTTCGGACCTTTCAATACTTGGCTGTCCAACTTTTGTCCTATAATCATGGGTCTTGAAGTCAAACATCATAAAGTGAAAAAATGTAACCTTTAAGTAGGGTGGTCTGTGTAGGAGTATCATGGAAGCAACTCACTTTGGAAGAACTTCGTGGCTGGATGAACAAATCGTAGTGGTGGCGACACCTCACTTCAAACAGGACTGGGAGAAACCTCGCTACGGTAAGAGTCGAACCAAAACTTTGGCACAGTTGATGGGTTCGTGGCTTTATCCACGACAAGGATTCTATGAGGATTTGTTGAGTGCGCCTTTGGGTAAGACCATGTATGCAGTAGTGCGTCGAAAGTCTAATTTGAAACCCTGCGCTTTCATCTATTTCCGAAACATCAAGAACGACAAGCGAGGCGGTCGAAGGGAGATGGAACTTATTTCTGTGACTCCACCAATCAGAGGCCAAACAGAGGGTATCAACTTTGAAACATTTCACGACCATAGAGACACCGAAGAGTGGTGTGGTATCGTGTATTCGTGGTAAGGTTTAAAGAGGACATACGGTGTGTGAAAAACATGAAGATTGAACAAGACTCGCAAGAATTGGAAACTGTGGCTATTTTGAAGCAAGGACAGTTTCGTTTTGTAGATGATGCTGGCGACGTTGGCTATTTCATAGCCGAAATCAGGGAATGGCTGTTTGATAGCGAAAGGGAGTTGCTCGATGTCGTGGACATTTGGTGGGAAAGCATGACTCGTGAAGAAAAGTGGCTTCCAAAAGAAGAATGGATTAAGGAGTATTGGAACTCTTATTACCATACGGTGTGAATGTAAAGGCGGGTCCTACTTCACTTTGGTTCACTTGGAATCAGCCGAAACCTATCTTTTGTGTTCCTCATGCAGCAGTTAATCTTAATCCAGACTTTCAACTCTATAAGAAATGGAAATGGCAACGAAACTCTCTAACGTAAAACTACAACAACAACAACAATACGAATCCAGTCCTTTTTCGGAAAAACCCAATTTATGGTTGGTTGCACGACTATTTAAAGTTTCACTATCTTTAAGTATCAGAACAATGTTAATTTGAATATGGATTGGAACAATCTACCTTACCATGATATTTCAGGTAAGTCGGCGGAGCATGGTCGAACTTTTGGTTCTAATTTTGCGTCAGAATTGACAGAAACCAAAGAGCCTGAACGAAAGTCTCTTTCCATCACTCGACTGAAGAAGCCCTTTATGCCCAGTTCTTGGAAGTGGATGAGGACTTCAGGTGATGCCAAAGTTTTCAATTACCAACCACGAATTGGTGAGACCAGTTCTCTGAAGTTGAACTTGCCGAGTCAGTTTCTACCGTTTCTGGTAGATGAGTCAGGTGAAAGTTTCAAGGGTATTATCGAGATGGATGACCAGAGTTATCTGGAGATGGGTCGAAGAGTGACTGTGCCAATGCAAGATGCCGAAAGTTCTGCTACGGTCACGACCACGTTTCCCAGTTTAGAGTTCAAGTTGAGTCAGGCCAGAGGTGGTCAAACTTTCAAGATGGATTGGCAAGCCTTTGCCCAGCAACGAAAGTTGGCTGCTGGTGCTTGGGATGAAGATTGGGGATATTCCAAACAAGGTTCTCCGACGTTGGGATTGGCCTCGATGTATGACAAAGAATTGAAACTTTCATGGGACACCAAGTTCAGTTGGTGGTGGGTTCTGCTGGCCGTGGTCGGATTGTTTGGTTTGCTAAAGTTCGCAAGGTCGTGAAATCTTGTTGAAGAAAGTCTATACTGTAATGGCGTGGATTGAAGGAGAGGATGTGTGTTCTGTTCAATACAATGATGAAATCTCTTGGACTACTCCATCAGGACAAGCAGTTAGAATCTTGATGGATGAATACATTCAAGAAGGCATTGTTGATACTGAAGGCGATTTTGAATTGATTAGTATTCACAGTTACTGGACTTTACTCGGCAAAAGAATCACACCTTACAAGGAAGTCTTTTACTTCGATGCGTTTCCAGACGAGGACTGAAACTTTAAGTCAGTAGTTGTTCATAGTGACGGGTATGGAATGTGCCATGTGTGAAAAAAACATTCGGGGTGGAAGCCCCATAGTGGTTTTTACAGCCAGTTTGTTTCAACCTTCAGGTCGTTGGTCGGAACATTTGACGACGGATACAACTTGTTCAGTTGATTGTCTGGCAGAACTTTCAGAGTTCAAAGTCGAAGACGTAGATGCCTCGACGAGTGACGAAGGTGCTGACTGTGACCGTTGTGGTGAAACATTTGATGCAGGATATACTTTCGGAGTTGGCTGGGCGAAGCCCAAGAGTCAGAAACGAGGTTGGCACAAGATGATTACCACGAAACAATTTTGTTCGCACAGTTGTATTGCGACAGAGTTGGCCGACAAAAAGTCAGCATTGGTTATGGACATCCCTAAAAAGAAACCAAAGGCCAAAGCCAAGCGAAAGTCTCCCGCTAAAAAGAAGGCTAAAGCCAAACCTAAGAAGAAAAAGAAGTGATTACTATGAGTTTGCGAAAATTGATTGGAAGAGTTACCAGCCCGTTTTTCGTGCCACTACGAAAGTTTGTAGTCTGGGGTGACGAACAGTTCGGAACGTGTGACCACAAGTTGTCAGTTGTTCCCAGAGAATACGAATCGAAAGTTGTGGAAGAAGTTGTAGTAGAGAAACAGGCTTCAGAATTAGAAAAGAAACTCTCGAAAGACAAAGCCAATCTGGAAGGGTTGGGAAATCCAAAGTCAAACTGCGATGATGACATGGTGGGTTGTTGATGGGCTGTGGCAAACTTTTTGCTGGTTGGCAACAATGTAAGAACTGCCCGACTATGTGGCCGAAAGGTGTTTTGGCACAGAAAGGGTTGTGTCCTGATTGTTCGGTGGCTTTGGAGATGAAAGAATGATTGTGGCTTATGTAGTCAATAGTGATTTGAATATGGGCAAAGGAAAGGTTGCAGCCCAAGTTTCGCATGGTGCATTTGGTTTGATGAAGTCTCAACCAGAGAAACTTCAGGAGAATCTGGGCAAGGCTGTGGTGATTCGAGCAGACTCTGAAACCTTTGAAAGTTTGATTGAGGAGGTCTGGTTCGAGAAGTTGCCTCATTACGTTGTTGAGGATGCTGGCAGAACACAAGTTTCGGCAGGGAGTCGAACTGTTTTGGCTATTGGACCCGCAAGTCGTAAGCGAATTGAACCTTTGATTAAGGGTCTCAAACTGCTTTGAAGAAAGGGTTTAAATACTGTGGTCGTTTAGTAGCAAACATGGGAACAGAAGTATGGTTGAAACCACCGACAGAAGCAGGAATAGACATAACTGGAGAGCCGAGGGCTGGCTATCTGGGTTGGTTGTGCAACACAGGAGACCGAGCCTTTGGAAACTGGGTGTATGTGCGACCACCTAACGGTATGCCGTGGTATGAAGAAGTCATTGAAAAGAACTGGTGGGGCAAGGTAACTGCTCGATACTGGGTCATCAAGAAAGAAACTTTGGATGCCACTCGCAACGCCTTTTACGACGCATGGAACTCCCTTGAGTGTGGAGACCCTCGAACTCTGGATGCTGGGAAGAAGTGGCTCGTGGAGAGGCCAGATGCACCGGGGATGATGAGTCTGGGATTGGATGAGGCCACAGAACTGGCTGCTTTGATGGCTGGTCTCAAGGATTCTTGCGGCTACGACCACATCAATGACCTGTGGGAAATGATGAAAGCCGAGGGTTTAAATACCCTTGACGATACAGACAAATTGAACGGAGAGTGAAAAGATGCAACACCGACTAACAAATGATGAAGTAATGATGCTGGCAGGATATGTGAACCCTGTGACCTTGTGTGATGCGGTCATGCAGGAATGGGTTCGACCAGAGGCCATGAAAGAACTTGCAGAACGAATGGACCATGCTTGGGGTGCTAATCAGGGTGTCGTGGACTTCTGCGGTATCTACATCGAGTTCGGTAAGGACAAGGCGAAACTGTTTTTGGAACACTACGCTCCAACCGACTTCAATGGTGTGCAAGAGGACGTGTATCACTTTGAGAACGAAGAGGAACGCCAATCGTGGCTCGATACAGGCGGGTCTGAAGAACATTGGGAGGAATGGTCGTGAAACATATCGGACTGTGCAATCGGCACGAGATGTATCAAAACAACGGGACCCCAATCACGGGATTCATTTTTCCAAAAGATGTTGCAGAGCCGTTAAACTTTAAACATCATTACGGTGTGGCTTTCGATTATTTACTTCGGCCCGGTCATGCGAATGAAATTACTTTGTATGTTACTGGCTTGACACCCCTCTTGACCGCAACTTTACTGGCTGCAAAAGCAGTTGGTATTGAAACATTGAAAGTTATGCACTTCAACAGAGATACGGAAAAATGGGTGGCTCAAGACGTGTCGGCATTACTGACTACAAAACTTTAAGAAGGTGCTTCAACAAGGTGATACTATGGAGAACGAAGAGACATGGCAGATTGAGGGTCAATCGAGTGGAGATTCAAAGATGTGGAAACTACACAGTATGTTCAAAGGCACATGGTTGGAAGCCAAAGAGAAGGCCGCAACTGTTTTCTGCAAGACACATTACACGGCTATTCGGGTGGTGAAGAAATAATGTGGTGGAGTGCTAAGAACCGTTTGGAACGCATGAAGGCTAAGTGGCCGAAGGCTCGAAACCCTGCGGTGCAAACCAAGATGGAACGACTACAAGCCAAGATTGATGCGGAGGGTTCTCAATGAGACCTATGCCTGAAGCGGTGAGTTGTCCTATTTGCTCAAAGGTCGGTTGGACTGATGAACGTAGCCAAGTGCAAGGCAAATACCCTTGTTTCTCGTGCCGTGATGAGTTTATGCTTTTGGTAAGTGCTTAAGGAGTGATGAAGAATGGAGATTGCTGATTGTCCTGAATGCGGTTTGGTAATGACTCCACACAGTTCGTGTCAATGTTTCGAGGAGGAATGAGGATGGCAGATGTATTGAAGATTAGAATTGAAGATGAAGAAAACGGAACGGTTTATGAAGAATGGATTTTGGAGGCGAAAGTATGAGCAGAGTGTTGCCACCGTTGCCAGATGAAACCACTACAAAGTCAAAGTCGTATGAAATTAACACCCTTTTGGATTGGTTGAACGAAGGAGACCGATTGATTATCAACAACCGCTATCAACGTGGTGAAGTAGGTCAATACAAACCACAGTTTAGGACCCGCTTGATTGAAAGTATCATTCGAGGATTTCCATTACCAAGTTTGTTGGTGATGCAAAAGAAAGGTCAAGCCGATGAATTGATTGATGGTCAGCAAAGGCTTCGGACTATTGAAGCATTTATCAATGGAAACTTTGCGATTGAAGGCAAACATTTGTTGATGTTGGATGCTACATCCTATGATGCTCTCAAGTATTCTGAAATGGATGCCGACCACAAAGACCGCATTAAGCGTGATTATGAAATGAGTGTCAATTACATTGACGATTCTATGCCCGATTGGATGGTTTATGTTTTGATTAACGCAGGTCAAAATCCTTTAACGGCTGCCGAACTTCGGAAGGCTATGTTTGCGGAATATGAAAGTTACTGGCTCATTGATGAGTTCGCTAAAAGTCCTGAATGGACACGATATTTTGCTCAAGGTGCTTTGGCTCGTGAGAAAGGCACAGAAATGTTGTGTCGGGGTTTGATGAGTATGCTTTATGGAACACAACACGGCCAGATGTCGTCGAAACTTTGGTTGGAGACTAATCTAAAAACCGCTTTTAGCACTCTGAGTGTAAGTGACGTTGAATCTTTGGTGTCAGATTTCAAAAAGACTATGAAACTTAGTCGAGAGATTCTGGGAGAAAACCCGTTCCGTCGGAATAACTTGTTCTCAGGAAGGGTCACGAAACTTTCTAAGATTATGCTGGAGCCTGTGGCGTATGTGTTCTCAAACCTTCGCAAGAAATACAGTAATGCAAAGTTGATTGAAAGGCAAACCGAATTGGTTTCGGCTTGGGATGAGTTTATGAGTTTTGAAAATGACGGTGCTGAACGATATTTGGGAGGAAACGTTCCTGAAAAATGGGTGCAACGGAACTTAGAAGGTTTGGAAATCATGGAAAGCGTCATGTCTGGAAGTCGAAAGCGAAGAGGTTCTGAAAGTTCCATTCCGTTGGAACTTCGGATTCAGGTCTTAGAGCAACATCGGAAAGAGAATGCAACCATTGATTGTTCCATTTGTGGCAATCAGTTGAAAGATGAAATTACGATTGACCACATTGTTTCGGTTGCAGACGGTGGCGAAACTATTTTGGAGAATCTTCAGCCAGCACACAGAGCGTGTAATTCATCGAAACATTCACGGTCTGAAGTCAGAGTATTTGCAGCGGAGGAAGAGTGATGAAAAGAGAGTGGGACTGGATGTTGATTCAAGAGGAGGAAGAGTAATGTCGGATATTCATTTGGAAATGAGAGTTTGGCGTAAGCATCTCCGAGAATCTCGATTGAAGAGTCAGAAGTGTGAAAATTGTAAGTGTCAAACTGAGGTGAAAGAGTAATGGATTGTATTTCTTGTCATCGAAGTTTTATGAAACCAAATGTGGAATCTGATGATGGAATCCAGAGTAATCTGTGTTCAGATTGTCGGATGATGGAAGACGGCTGGTGAAGTTTTAAGTAGGTTGGCAAGGATGTGGTAATATGGATGACGCAACGTATCGAAACATGGTGTCGTTCAAGTTCCCGTCGGAAGGACCGGTAATCAACATTAGTGGTCTGGCAGGTGCTTCGGTAGAACAAGCGAAAAGGTTTCTAACCGTAGTTCAGGAATTGGTTGAGGAAGTGGCAAACCGTGAGTGAAGAGAATCTAAGGTATTACCGAATTACAGACAAGAACATTCAGTTCTTAGGCAAAGACATTGGACTGGATGCACTACAAAAGGCCGTAGGAGGCTACATTGAAAGTATTCCGAAACCACGTTCAGCAAGTTTCAGAATCGCTTATGCTAACGAAGAAGGTTTGCTACGCAAACTGGAATTGAATCGGACTGGTTCAGGAATGGTCGGCAGACAAATCGTGGGTCCTTTGGTTATCGGCGTAGCCGACGATGAGTGATTCTTTAAGTATCAGCACAGAACAAGTTTCGGTGATGGAAGTCAGGTATAATACGAAATTAGATGATATTATCGTCACTAAGCGTGACCCTTCTTTGGCAGAGGACCATCAATCTTGGTTGATGTGGTGGTTGGTGGAGAATCGACCGTTTGGAATGATTCAATGGTGGTATGTTGTAGATGAAGAGTGGGGAAATGAAGTAGAAATCGAGGTGGAGTATTTAGAAGAAGACGGGGAGTCTCTCGGTGGAGGGAATTGGAACAGACTAAGCAGAAACTACAAAACTTTGGGCGGAAGTTCTGGCAAGGGAAACTATTTCGTGTCGGCACATCAAAACTTGGAGGCTCCCGGAATATCGGACTGGGAAAATGGAAGGGAGTCTGGTTTCACGGAACGAATGGAAATTATGGCTCGGATGGTGCAAGGTTTCTGGGATGAAACTATTGGTATAGAAGTTGATGAACAATTCTTCATAGAAAATAATGGTTGGTATCTGGCAGAACAGCCAATGGCTGGCATGGATAACCGAGTCAGATTGTTTTACAGAGGCAGTAATGATAAGACTCACGGACTTGTGGTTGAGGTTACGTCTGATTTTATGCCATTTGGTGTGAAAAATGTTGGTTCGCTGACGTATAATGACATTGAAACATCCACGATTAGATTTTTGGATGAAAATGATTCATGGGTTTTGCCAACCCAAGTTTTGGAAGTATTGAATTGGGGCAGATTCCCAACTGTATTTTTAGAATGAAACTTTAAGTCGGTGACTGACAGTAGTTCTACAATGGCTACTGACTTACCGAGACATTGGTGTATTGTGTGTCGGAGTCCCAAATCAGATTTGATATTGGATTCAAATCTAAGATACAACCACTACGAAGGCCGATACTGTGAAAGTTGCGCTCCAGATGTTTGGGAGTGTCCAGAGTGTCCTCGAAAGTTTTACATTGGCAAAATGCCAGCCAATACGAAACCTCGTCATTATCGAGATGTAGTTCCTGCCGAAGTGGATGCTCGGATGAGAACAGTTCGAGAAGAATGCCCGGGTTGGAAATCCGATAAAAGGTTAGCAGCAGAGCGATATTATGGCTTTTCGACCAGAGTTCCGAGTGCTAAAACGCAACCTCGTGCCATTTGAAAAAAGGCATACAGTTATAAGGGTGATATGTAGTGGATAGGTCATGGTTCGATTTGGCTACGCTTGTATTAACTCACAATTGAGGGCTGAAGGCATTTACACCAATCGTAAGTTTGGTAGCGTGGCTCGTGCTATTGATGCTGGTTTGGAAGGTCTAAGCGAGCGTGCCTTGCTGAATGTTTCTGACCTTGAGCGTATCGTGCATTGGAATGCTGACAACGGTGTTGAGGTATTCAGGATTAGTAGCGAGATGTTCAGTCATATTACACATCCCGAAGCAGGTTATCAGTTGGAGGACTTGCCTGACTACGACGAGATTGCCGACATTATGGCTCGCACAGGTCGCTTTGCTCAATCAGTCAATCAACGACTCAGTTTTCATCCGGGTCCTTTCAATGTGTTGGGTAGCACTCGTGAGTCAGTAGTAGCCAAGACTATTATTGAACTCAACCATCATGGCAAGGTCATGGATATGTTGGCTCAACCCAGAGACCATCGAGCCAAGATTAACATTCATGTTGGCACAGGTCAAGAGGGTGCATTGGAACGCTTCGCTCGCAACGTGGATATGTTGAATGAGTCGGTGCGTAGTCGTTTGACTGTTGAGAACGATGACCGAGCCAGTTTGCATTCTGTGGCTGACTTAGCCCCTATGAGTCACGACATTGATGTTCCTGTGGTGTTTGACTATCATCATCACCAGTTCTGTGATGGTGGCTTGAGCGAGCAACAAGCCCTTGAGTTAGCACTTGATACTTGGTCTGTTCGCCCTTGCACACACTATTCCGAGAGTGCAGGTCTTGAAGTCAATAATCCAAAGTTTTCGGGCAAGCCTACGCCAGCACACAGTATTCTGGTTGCAGGTCCTGTCGAAACTTACGGCCATGACTTTGATTGTGTTATCGAGGCTAAGGGCAAGGAACTGGCTATGGCTCAGTTATTGTGAGGGTTTAAATACCCTGACGTTATCGTAGTGTTTGAGAGGCGAAGAAAAATGATGCCAAGTGAATATGATATTGGAGATTTGATGGGAATGACTGACGATGAATACCGTCGAGGCTACGAAGTCCGACAGGGACTTTCTGTGAGTATGCCCTGTGAAGACGACGACGGCAACCAAGTTTGGGTAACAGCAGGGCGTGGAAGCGTCAATATGCGTCGAATGACTGGTCAAGACACCTGTTGGTGGGTCAGCCTGTGTGAGAAGGACCCTGCCGGTGGATGGGGAGAAGAATTGATTCGTATGACGGATGATGTGGATGAACCCAATGACCTCCATGACTTGTTGGAAGATATGGGAGTTTCAGATTATCAAGTGCATCGAGCCATCAGAATGTGGCTGTGGGGTTGAAGGGTTTAAATACTGTGGAGTGGAGGAACTGATATGAGTAAGATGTGTAGCGAGATACATAACGGACCAGAGGCGCAGCCAGACCCCGGGTTCTGTGCATGGGAGTTTGACTGGAGTTCGTCAGGTTTGACGGCTTGTTGTTCCGAATGTGGAGCAGAGATTGATGGAGATTGGGGCGGAAGCCTCAATTGGTGGTCTAACGACGACGAGGAGGAATGAACATGGAGAACAGATATTGGATTGGAGACCCTTGCTACGTTGTTTCAGACGACGATTGGGATTTGTTTTGTTCTGGAACCAATAGTGACGACCTCGGTGAGTTTGTGGATTATCACGGTCAAAGGATTTACTTTCATAGTGCTGGCGGAGATGGTGAGTGGAGTTTCTACTGTGGCCGTTTCTGCGTGGATTCAGGAATCTTTGCGGTCATTGACTTGAGTTTGATGCCACCGACGATGGATGAAAGTGGCTTGGCTCATGGAATCCTGTTCGACAGCAAACCTGACCTCGATACAGATGATTACACCGTGATTATCAACGGCGAGAAGGATTTTAATTCAGAGAGAGATGAACGAGGGTGGTGACGGCGTGAAAGTTCGATTTCATCTCGGTGCGGGTCCAAACAAAGGACACTTTCAAGTGCGAGATGGCAACGATGTTCGATATTATGACCCAGCGAAGTTTCAACTTCGTATGAGGGATGGTCGTTTGCACAATCGTCAAACTACGGCAAAGAGAATCAACTGCGGAGAGATTAACAAAACGGTGTGTTCGTGGATTGATTGCGAAAGTTTGGAGATTGCACCTGCTGGTTCTTGGGATATGCACCCATCTAATCTGATTGAAGTTTCGTATAATCCCAAAGTGGCACCATATTGGCGAGACCCTGATGGCGGTTGCATTGACGGCGAAGTAGTGCCTGTTCTGCAAACTGTCGGTAAGAAAGTTTATAGGGTTCGTTAGATTGGAAAGGATGAGAACGGAGGAATAATGATGACGAAGAGGTATGAAATGAAAGCAACGGTGCTGATGTATGTCACCGGTGAAAACAAAGATGAAGCCATTGAAAAGTTCGAGGAGCGTATGCGTCAAGCGTATGCTTACTTGATAGCGGATAAGAACATGAAACTCAAGGAAGTGCCACGATGAAGCCCATGAATGTTAAGCAAGCGAAAGACGTGATGGCTGCCCACTTGATGACGGTGGCTTTCAGTTCGGCTCATGCAGACCCTGAAGTAGTCATGGCATGGAACATGATTAGTGAAATCCTCAATCGAGAAATCGCCAAGAAGAAGCGTAGGTGAGATTGATGCCGTGGGGAGTTCCGAATTGTTTTCAAGTAGAACATGATGAAGTGGACGTTGGCGAAGGCATTAACCTTCGGTTGGTGGAAACCCGTTCTGGCAGTAGCAGAGGCCAAGCCTTGTGGTTGTTGGCTGACAACGGCCATGTGGAACAGTATTTTGTGAATCAAGACCAATGGATTCAATACAACGGCTTGTGGTGTGAAAGTTTGGGGTATCCTCGAACTGGACCTGCGATGCCAAATACACAATGGTTCACTAACAACCGACCACCGAGCAATTACGCAACTCTTAGAAAGGGTGGCAAAACTCACAAGAAAACGCTACATTCGGATTTGGATTTGAGAGCCAAACCGGAACTTTAAATAGGTGATTTCACTTATTACGAATACAGGTGAACCAAATGGAAGCACGAATATACAAAACCAAAGTAGAAGCAATCGAAGCAGCATCCGACATGATTGAGAGCAACGAATTGACTGGTGTGCTACGCCCGTCAGCCATTGTTCAAACCATTACATTGAATCAGATTCACGATACTATGATTGTTGATGAGGACCGTCGTGCTTACATGGTCATTTGGCCTAACAATGCAGATTTGGCTTCATATCATCAAGAAGCAAACGACAAGCGAATGGAAATTGATGGTCGTTACGCCTCACTTAAGCAAAAGATTGCTGAGATGGAAGCCGACAACGTATGGCTTCTGAAGGCTCCGACAGAATCTGCTGACAAAGTTTTGGTCGCAGAAGCACCCGCAGACAGTTTTGAAGTAGCAAAATCAGCAACAGGCCACTTTGAAGTGAAGCCTTTGCCCAACACCGGCTGGAACTGAGGTTCATGTCAGCGTGGACTTGGTTAATCCTTATTTTGTTCGGGTTAGCAATTAGCCCGTGGGAGTGGGAACATGAATGATTTTCTTTACGGGGTCTCTTACGTTCCCGAACCTGTTTGTTGCCCCAAAGTTGATTGTGGCAATACTAACTTGTATGAATTAACGGCGACCAGTCATTACTTGTGTATCGAGTGTGGCTACCAGTTCCCGATTGAGGAACCTGTAAAGTAGAGCCTTCGGAAACTTATTCCAATTCATTACTTGTTGAAAGTCTGTGGCGTATTTCAGAAACTGAACCGAACCGTTCAGGTATTGGGTTCGACATTCGTGATGCGAGATGACCGACAACGGAACTTTCGTGCCACGCAGGTCTTTGAGATTATCAAAATCTTGGAGATACATCAGTTCTTGAGTAGTCAGAGTTTCACCTGCCATCAGCATTTGCATGAGGCATCCTTCGGAGGGTTCTCCACAGATAGGACAATTTTCGGACCACCAAACAGTTGTCATTAGTCAAGATAAGTAGAACCACCTTTATGAAGGTGATTTACCGTATGCAGTTCATGTGGTTACGAGACAAAGCAGTTCTCAGCGAGATTGCGAAGTTTGCACAAGACCGAGAAGTGAAGTTCACGGTGCATCAGGATTTGTCAGACCGTAGCCGAGACTTTGGGTATCGAAAGCAAAGGTTTCAGTATTCGCAAAGCGTAGTTGATACATTGGAAACTCTCGGTTATCCAGAACGTGCGGTCAGTTTGTTTATCGGCACGAACCGAGTGAATTGGAATCTGATGCGATTACCACCACCGTTGCGAAAGCGAGGTCGTTCAGGCTTTAACAAAGAAGAGTTGAAAGAGTATTCAGGATTCTGGAAGCAAGCCTTGTTGCGAACAGGTTGTCGAGACATGGAAGTTGATTTTGACGGCTTGTGGAAAGGTCAAGACTTGGTTTGGGATGTTGATATGCAAGAACACATCGGCGCAGCCTTTGATATTGCTGACACTATCGCAAAGTTTCTGGAAACCAAGCACGGCTTATCACCACAAATTGTGTTTTCAGGGTCCAAAGGGTTTCACGTTTGGTTACATCATTCTGAAGCCGAAACTTTGGTATCAAAGATTAGTCCCCATTGGCGTAAAACATACGGAAACCGTGACGACCCGATTCGTTATCGGAGCAAATTGTATCGAACTGTGGTAGAACAAGTTTCGGAAGAAGCAGAGTTTAGCATTGGATATTTGGACTTAGCACCGATTCAGCGTAGCGGTATTATCCGTTGCCCGTATGCGATTCATCCGAAAACAGGACAAATTGTGTGGCCGTTGTCTCAGCAGGAAAGGCAAAGTCTCCGAAAGTTAGTAGATACTAACTACGAAGTTTCGCTGTGGGAAGTTGTGACGACGATTCACCCGTGGACCACAGAGAATCAAACCGAAGGAACAGAATACGAACAAATGGCTATCCATCCGTTTTCAAAAGTATTTCAAAGAGGCTTTCCAGCGTGGTCGGAACTGAATCTTTAAGTAGTCTGAACACATCAGAAATGTTATGGCTCTTAATCCTGTGTTACAAGATTTGTATGAAGCCGTCAAGATTTGGACAAATGCTTGGAAGAAAGGCCAGTTTGGAGAGAAACTGGATGATACTCCATTAGGCAAAGTTTTAGATTACGGTCTCATTCCTTACACTTCACCGTTTGGTATCAATTGGCAAGACCCTGCTGAAGAAGTTGAAGATGGCGAAGTGTGGCCGGAACATTTTGAGACTCAACAGACTCTGCTACAATTCTTGGCCGATTCAGTAAAGAGTGACATCTTTCTTAATGCCGACAACATGGTTCTTCTGGTTGATTTATACTACCACGAAGATGGAGACGATGCAACCGTGATATTTCCGAGCAAGCACGGTAAGTTTTTTTATGCCTCGCACTTGGCAACTCTGTCACGTTTCGATAAAAGTAGCAAGAATGTGGGAGCCACCAGAACTTTTTACAACTCACTAAAACGGGCGACGTTGCTGGACACCTTTCCGACCAGAGATTACAGCGATGTTTATTCAGAGTGGGATGGGTGGTTAGATGATTCAGGAGATTTTTATGGCAACTACTCGGACATAATCAGAGATTTTTTGTCATTTCAGTTTGATGCTGACAACCCAGAGCAGAATCCAACTTTCAAAGGAACAAGTTTGGATTTGGATTCCAATGTTAGCGAGTTCTCGAAAGTTTGGATAGTAGTGAAGAAGTCAGAACTGCTTCCAATGTTCCTAAATTGGAACAAACAGTCAGCGCAAGAATTATGGAATCTTTTAAGTCGGTGATTCAACATACGCAAAGCATGGGTAAAGTTTCACTTAAAATGTATTCAGAGCGATTGGCTTTGTGTCAGGCTTGCCCAGAGTTGGCTAATCGGCTGACTGGTCGGTATTGTAAGTTGTGTGGTTGCTTTGTAAAAGCCAAAGCCATGCGTGAAGGAGATTCTTGTCCGATTGGAAAGTGGTGATTGTTATGACTGAAGGTTTGGTTCAAGTAGAGGTCGGTGAAGCCGTGAGTGGTGATGAGTTCTATGAGATTCAATACGAAAGTCCCGGTTATACACAACAGCGAGGGCGTAACAAAACTTTCGTGCCAACTTCGGCTTACTGCGTGGCTTGTAGCACTTTGACGGAACACGATGCCCGAACTGGAACGGTGAGAGAAAAGTGGGTCACGACTCAAGATGATTATAGTTGGAACGTGCAATACCACAGAGAGTTAGGTGAAACTTTCGCTGTATGTCAGAACTGTCACCACCGTCTGGCAGAAACTACGGCAACTCAATTGGTTCTTAGAGATGAAAGTTCTCAATCGAAACGTGCAAGTGGTGAAGACCACGAGTTGGAATACGAATGGATTGGTGAAGCCGAATATGATGGAGGCTACTTTTGGATGACCACAGATGACCGAAAAGAATTGTTCCGAACCATTACACGGATTCGCAAGGAAAATCTGAAACTTGCTCCCGCAGTATTGGTAGCGGGCGGTGGTTATGCTTTGGATATTACAGCCTTTATCCGAGTTATCAAAGAGTGTCCCGAAAAAGAAGGGTTGCACGGCGTTCCTCGTCAATGTTGGCGTAGTCTTTAAGTATCAAAACAACAGAATGTTTAGGTATGCAAGGCAAAACATTTGGAATCCCTAATGAAATCGCAACCATTTTGGTTATTGATGCGGTTATTATTGCAGCCTATGGTCTTGGCATTTTGGCTCAGAAAAAGCACTTGGTTGGAGCCAAAGTTTTGGGAACTTCAGCATTGGTTGGCTTGGCTTTAGCAGCATGAGGTGAAAGTTATGGTATCAAAAGAAGAACAAGAACTCATTGATTTGCGAATGAAATGGGCAGATATGCCTATTCTAAACTTTTGGCACGATACCAATGATGCTCCAGATACATTCTTTGACGAACTTTTGGATGAAAGTCGTGGAGACGTAACTACTGAAACTAAAGCCAAGAGAACTACTACTCGAAGCACAAGTTCCGGTGACGATGACAAAGAAAAGGCAACCAGTTCTTACACAGGTGCTGTTAGCAAAGGTGCTAAAATTGCTAAAAAGCCAACCAAGAAAGGTTGGGGAAAGTTTTGGAAATATGTGGACCCGAAAGGTGCTACTAAGTTGGCCGACGGACGTGCAGGTTCATTCCCAAGCCCTGCGGCTCGAAAGTCTGGTTTGGAATGCGAGAACATGGTGATTACCAAAGGATTAGATTTACAGATTGGATACGGTCGTGGCACCAAAGGCGTAACGGCTTTTGAGAAGGGTCCTGTTCGTGGAACTTCCGAATACATGAAGATTGACCGCAAGTGCAACAACTGTGGTAACGGTTGGCCTGTCAATGCTGATTTCAAAGATGCTCCTAACAGTCTGAAATGCCCCAAATGTAAAAAGTCTAATGATTTCAAAGATGTGAAAGGCCCGTATAAAGAATCAGGAGAGGTTCTATTGATTCCAGTTGGGATGGTCGGTGACGGTCAAACCGTAGCGTTTGTATTGCTGACAGGTGCTGAAGCCAAAAAAATGAGTTTCCTCAAGCCGGGTGACCGTGTTTGTGTTCGTGGTTGGATTAAAGGTCAAGG
>Ga0181406_1000427_pt1 | contig 16035 bp, 12 predicted proteins | sample 29SPOviralmetaG_FD_130135 | JGI IMG/M metagenome (GOLD analysis project Ga0181406, IMG submission 130135) | Marine viral communities from the oligotrophic San Pedro Time Series (SPOT) site, San Pedro Channel, CA, USA - 29 SPOT_SRF_2011-12-20 | ecosystem: Environmental > Aquatic > Marine > Strait... | reverse complement strand
GGCCAAGACTCAACCTTTGGAGGAAATAAAACAAGCGGGTCAGCTTATGCTCCTGACGCTAGCGGTATCGGTGATTTTTATTATACTCCTCCTAGTGGTGCTAAAGCACTATGCACAGCCAATCTTCCTGACTTCACTCCTAATGTTGCTGATGATAATCCAGAAGATTTCTTCAAGTGTGTGTCTTGGACGGGTAACAGCACTGATAACAGACAGATAACTATTGGGTTTCAGCCGGATTTAATTTGGAATAAACGTAGAAATGTTGCCTCTACGGATAATCAATTACATGATTCGGTAAGAGGAATCACTAAAGTTTTAAGATCTAACACAACTGGCGCTGAAAATACAGAATCTACTGCTGTTAAAACAGTTAATTCAACTGGGTTCACAATTGGCACAGATAATAATATTAATAATCCTAATACTACTAATTATGTAGCTTGGTGCTTCCGTGCCGGTGGTTCGCCAAGTGGAGCAACATCAGCTACTGGGTCTGCTAAACGAATAAATAGTAGTGGCACACAAGACCATACTAGTTGTGAAGCGATACGAAATGACGCATTGGGGGGCAGTAGTAATCCTAGTGAGGATACAGCAAATCATATGTATACTCCTTCAGCGATGTCGATTAATCAACAGTCAGGCTTTTCAATTTTAACGTACCAAGGACACGGGACTAACACTTACCGCAGAATACCACATGGGCTGAATAAAAAACCAGATTTTGCAATTTTCAAGCAACTTACGGACAGTGGGTATTCTTGGCGAGTTTATCATAAATCTATTGGTGCGACTCACTCATTAATACTGGATTCAGCTGCTGCTGCAGCAGATCGTATTTACGATTGGAATGACACTGAACCGACTAATAAATATTTTACAGTTAATAATGATGGGGCGTTGCAGCTAGACGGTAAAAATTTCGTAGCATATATTTGGACAGAAATTCCCGGCTACAGTTTATTTTCATCGTATGTTGGCAACGGTTCAGCTACAGCAGGGCCGTTCATTGCAACCGGATTTAAGCCAGCATGGGTGTTGGTGAAACGAACTACGGACGGTACAAATAGCTGGGAAATTAGAGATAATGCTAGAGATACTTTTAATTCAGCAGATAATAGACTTTTCCCAGATTCGTCATTAGCAGAAGACCCAGATAATGAAGGTATCGATTTTTTATCTAATGGGTTCCGTATAATGAATTCTGGGGGTGGTTGCAATACTGATGAGAAAACTTATGTATTCGCAGCATTTGCAGAAATTCCCCAAAAATATGCAGTCGCTAGATAATATAATATAGTAAAAGGAAAATAAAACTATGTGGAAATATAAAGACAGAGTAATTCAAGTAGGACGTTCTTGGGTTGATGATGAAGGCACTCAATGGCCTTGGTCATGGAATAGAATGTCTGATGAAGACAAAGCAGGAGTAGGTCTTGTATGGGAAGAACCACCAGCTCCTCCTGCAGCTTATGATTCTAGATTTTACTATTCAGCAGATAATCCAAAACCATTAGCAGATGTAAATGTAGTTGATAAAGATGGAAATCCTGTTATGGATATAGACGGAAATCAAATGGTTCAGCATGGACTAAAGTATAATGCAATTGAAAACACAAAACAATCAGCTCATAACATGCTTGCAAAGTATGATTGGTATGCAATCAAGGAAGCAGAAACAAGTGAGGCAATGCCAGAGTCTGTTGCAACATATCGTACAGCTGTAAGAAGTGCATCTAATACCATTGAACAATCTATCACAGCTGCGGCAGATTTGGATGCCTTCATGGCACTATATGATGCCCCCGTAGACAGTGATGGAAATCCCACTGGAAATGCACCAATTAATGATTGGCCTACTGAACCAACAGTATAAATATTATACAAATAACAACAATGGAATCAATAAATGGATAGCAGCAATTATCTTGGTGCATCACCGGCATATGGAATATTTCAAAGACAAGTTTTAGCTGGTGATGGGTCAACAACATTATACGATTTAGATTATACTGTAAGCACTTCTACACAATTGCTTGTTTCTATTGATGGTGTTATTCAAGAGCCTGAATATTCATACTCAATCACGTTTGGAAGTTCCACAAGTAAAATAAACTTTTCTGAAGCCCCTGACAATGAAAGTAGAATTTTTATTACATACATGGGCAGACAACTTCTTACATCAACTACAGCACTTTCTTCTCCACATATTGATGCTGCTGATTCTACTAAATCACATCCAGCAGATTTTATAGGAAACGGTTCTACTACTGCATTTACATTAACAAGAACACCTTCTGTAGCTGGTGCTGTAAATATGATTGTTTTTGTGAATGGAACTTTTCAAGTATATGGTGCATCAAATGATTATACAGTTTCTGGTGAAACATTAACATTTAATTCTGCTCCTGCAAATAGTGCAAAAATTACTGCTATACAACTTGCAGAATCAAACAATGTAATTGACACTGTTACTGATGGAAGTATTACAAATACAAAACTTTCTCTTTCTAATGATGGAATTCCTACTTCAAAAATTGATTTTACTTATAGTACAGCATCAAATTCTTTACTTTCTCCATCAAATTTTAATGGTTCTAATCAAACTACGATACTAGCAGGGCATTCAGCTGACTCAATTCTTGTGTTTTATAATGGTGTGTGTTTATTGCCCGGCGGAGATACATCAACAAATGACTATTCAGTTTCTGTAACAACATTAACTTTACATTTTACACCAGTAGCAAATTCAAATATAATGGTAAGATACTTACCAGTTTAAGGAATAATAATGGCCACTACACGTTCAAAAATTGTAGCAGAATTAATCGGAACTGCTGGAACTATTGATACAGCAAAATTAACAGGTTCTATTTCAGCAGATAAATTAGCGCCTGGAGCAGGAGGAACAGATTGGGCACATACAGATAGAATACAATCTAGTGATTTTAATGCTGCTTCAAACAAAGGATATTATGTAAACACATCTTCTGCATTAGTGACGGTTACACTTCCTTCAACTCCTTCTAATGGTGATATTGTTTCATTAGTAGATGTTACTGCAACAGCAGATACAAATAAAATTCTTATTAATCCAAATGGAAATAAATTAAATGGTGCGGCTTTTGATTTAGAAATTACATCAGAAAGGTCTGGTCTTCAATTAACATATTCTGGGTCAACCTATGGATGGATTGCAACAGAAACAGCAAATGAAACAAGCACACAAATTCTTTTAGTAACAAATCCTATCATTACTTCTTTTGCAAACAGTGTGGGAGAACAATATTTCCAAGCTGATGGAAATACTATTACTATCACAGGAAGAAATTTTAAATCAAGTCCTGCTGCCACAGTAACATTTACATCTGTTGATGGTGATACATATGCTGGTACTAATGTTAATGTTGCTAGTGATACAAGTATTACTGTAGATATTCCTTCTCCTATGACAGCAGATACAAATACTGATGATGACCAAGACCCATTCACTATTACAGTAACAAACTCTTCACCAACTAAAGCATCTTTAGCAGCAACAGGATTAGAATGGCTTCCTACTCCTACATTTTCAGTTAATGGTACAACTGGAGGAACTAATTTTGGAAGATTTCTTCGTGGTGATGCAATAAGCAGTCTTATACTGAATGGAAGTCCAGTGGCTGTATCTGCCACAAGTTTAGATTCAGATGATGCAGTTACAATTGCAACAAGCCCACAAACAGGAACACTTCCAGCTGGAATATCTATATCATCTAGTGGAACATTTAGTGGCACATTAACTGGGCCTGCGGCAGGAAAAACATCACATACATTTACTCTTAGAGCAACAGCAGTTTCTGGTTCAGAATCATTAACTGCTGATAGTCCTTCATATACAATAGATGCATTTGGAACAAGAGTAGAATCTGTTTCTCCAACTATTTTTGATGGTTCAACTGGATTTGAATTCACAATTACTGGAAAAGGATTTAATGGTTCTCCTGCTGTTAAAACTGCGGGCAATGGAGGAGTTAAGTTTGTTGGAACTGGTTCTGGCAATTCATTCACACAAAATGCACAATCAATTACTGTTGATAGTGACACACAAATGACTGTCACAACATCAGCAAATATTTCACCAACTGATGTAGGCTCCGGATTAGATATACATGTTACACTTGATAATGATGATCTCTTTAAATTATCACATGAATCAAGTCCTGTTTTAATTACTGCACCTCTTGGAATTACAGCAGGAACTCCTACAACATTAACTAATACGATTACAAGTGCTCTAAGAGGTCAAGCACTTACTGGTACAGATTTTGTAATACCAGCTGCTACAGACGCAAATGGTGGTTCAATTGCAAGTTATGCATTAAACACTGCATTTTCGGCAACAAGTGGAGCTGATATTAGTTGGCTAAGTTTTAATCCTTCAAATAGGCAGATTACTGGTACTGTTCCATCATCATATATAACAGGCGGCGGTTCAATTACTGTACCAATTAGAATAACAGATAATGCAGGAAATACACTTGACCTAGATTACACAATTACAGTTGATGGTCAAGGGTTCTCATATCCATTAGGTATCACACATTCTGCAATGTTTGATGGAAGTAGTTATTTAAATAATACTTTTGTTGGTGGTGCTAGTAATCGTACCACATGGACATATAGCGCTTGGATAAAGAAAAATGCTAATGATACGTTTCACGGTATATTTTCCTCTTCTGATCCTACCAATAATAATAATGGTCATGGATTTTACATTGGAATAGAGCCAAATAATAAAATAAGAATTATAGATACTCAAACCTCTAATTCTATGGATATGTACACAACACAATTATTTAGAGACACTAGTAGTTGGTATCATATTGTTCTAAAGTTTAATACAACATCATCACCTACATTAGAACTCTATGTTAATGGTTCTCCAGTGACATCATTTTCAACTTCTACATACCCAACTGCAAGCGCTTCATACTCTGTAAATAACACATGGAACCATCTCATAGGTGCTAAAACATATAATGGAGCAATAAATGGATATTCCAATGCTTATATGGCAAACATAGACTTTATTGATGGTCAAGGACTTTCTGCTGATTATTTTGGAAAGACACAAGATGGTGTTTGGGTAGCAAAGACATTTAATGGTCAAGATAATGCAAGTGGTACAGCAACAAATGATTATGGAACAAACGGATTTAAGTTAGCATTCGCAGATTCTAGTGATTTAGGAAAAGATACAGCTCCATTGACAACTGGCTCAGGTAATAAACATACAGCAGCAAATAATTGGACTAACAACTGATAAATAGTATATAGAAAAAAACTTTTACTTTATAATAGGAAAAGAAAAAAGACATGGCAGTAAAACAAAGACTTGATACTCCTACAAATAATTTTGCAACTTTGAATCCTTTATTTATCAATGGTACTGAAACAACGAATGCAACCTCATCTCTGAGTCTGTCAGAAGGGAATTTAAAGCTTACCGCTGATTCTAATTACTCTCTTGCCAACGGTACTTTCACAATGCGTACTGGAAAATGGTATTGGGAGACATACATTAATACCAGTGTTAATTTTCCTATGACCGGAATTACACATGGCACAAGCACAGCAGAAAACTCTTATGTTGGTTATGATCCTAATGGTAATGTAAAAGGAATTAGTTACTCCGGTGATGGGACTTTTTATGGTGATTCTAATGGTGATGGAACACATGCAGCAAATAACACAGCAACAGGTCTATCGACTTATACCACTGGTGATATTATTGGATGTTTTTTTGATGCTGATATAGGATCACTAAAGTTCTTTAAAAATGGAACACTGATTCGCACTGAATCGGGTATTAACAGACATGATTGGCATCCAGCAACCAGCGCATATAATAGTGGTATTAACACAGTAAATTTCGGCCAAGACTCAACTTTTAACGGTGGTAAAATCCCAACAAAAGTATACACTGATGCAAGAGGATTAGGAAGATTTTACTATCAGCCTCCAGAAGGAGCACTTGCACTTTGTACTGCAAATCTTGGAGCATCATCTTACAAATCAGCTCCAACATCATACGTTTCTGATGAAACAAACACAAAGACTTTAACATACAACGGAAACGTAGAACAAGTTCCTTATTCTCCATATGCGACTGATGGGTATAGTATGCACGGTATAGCAACTACTGGTCTTAGTTTTGGTAGTGTATCAGATTTCAAATATTTACATGATAATACGGATCAATCATATTCAATATCATGTTGGGTATATAGAACAGCTGGTGATGTTGCACAAGCTTTAGTAGATACTTGCAATTTTACATCGGGAGGTCATGGAGTTTCTTTTTCTATTGAAGCAAATAATAAAGTTTTTTTTCAAATTAACAAAGGCTCAGGTGGTAATGCCGTTGCAGCTACGGGTTCCAATGAAACTCTTCCTTTAAATAAATGGACTCATATTTCAGTATTGCATAATGGGACTATTACTTCTGGAAATAATGTAGTATCAATGTATATAAATGGTGTTGAAGTAACATATTCTACCAGAACCTATGACCATACTAATTCTTCTAATAACAGCAGCACATCATTACATGTTGGAATTAGGTCAGGTGTAAACTTAGGATTCACAGGATACATTGCAGATTTAGCAATAATGAAAAATGTAACTTCTAGTAATTCTGTAGCTCAATCAAGTAAAATAACATCATCAACTCATGCAGATATAGACTTTTTGTTGTCTGTAGATTCTATCGGATTTAAAGATTCTTCATCTAGTCCAAAAACTGTTACAACTGTTGGTACTCCTTCAATAGAAGCATGGAGCCCATACACAACAGACGCAATTGAATTCGGAACAGAATACAGAACACCAGAAACTGCACATGAAATAGGAAGTTTTGATTTTACTACTAGCGGTGACAAATATTTTTATATAAAACCTAGTGCAGATTTTGTATGGGATACCAATGATTTTACAATAGAATTTTGGTTATATCAAATTTCTGATACATATACAATGTATTGGAATAGGGGTAGAGGATCTGGACAAAGAGATGAAACAATGGCATATGAATCAGTAGCAGCTAATAAATTTTCATATATAACTTATAATGGCAGCACTCAAGTAACAACTTTGACATCAAATACAGATCTTCCTCTTAATTCTTGGAATCATATTGCAATAGTTTACGATCATGACCATCCAAGTAAAAAACACATACTTTATCAAAATGGTCTTGAAGTTGCATCTAGTGACACTGTATCTGACATAACAATAACAAACTATGGTGCCACCGGCAGTGGGCCCACCGGCAGTTCCCTAACTAATCCTAATATACGATGGGGTAAAGCTGAGACAAGCACTTATTATCCTTATTTTAAAATGACAGACCTTAGAGTTGTAAAAGGTGTTGCTGCATACACAGGAAACTTTACTCCTCCAATTTCTGAATTATCTACAACACAAAGTTCTGGATCAGGCAAAGCCACTGTTAGTGCATCTGATACCAAACTTCTTCTTCAGCCATACAAGTCATATGATGCAGACAATTTATTGACTTCTAATTTTTCTTTTGATGGAGACACTTCAACAAAAAGAAATAAAGTAATGTTAGATGATGAGCATTCTTCAGTTGGGCCAAGTAAAATTAAAATAGTAGATGAATCACCATATAAATCTGGTGGAAACGGTTCATTTCTTTTATCAAACAACAGAGACAGAATATCAGTTGGGCCTAATTCAGATTTAGATTTGGGGTCAGATCCTTTTACAATAGAAATGTGGTTAAAACCATCAACAACAACTGGTGATGGCACAGAAAGATTTTTAGTATCAAAATGGAGTAGTGGTAATGCATTTAGAATTTCATATGATGCAAATGCTTCTTCTGGGTCAATAATAGTTTATACAGGCACAACTGCAACAGCAACTTTTACATCTGCTTTATTACCCATAGGTAACTGGACTCATTTTGCTCTTGTTAGAGGACATGAAAATATATCTACAATCAAATTGTATTATAATGGAAATTTAATATCATCCCAAACTCTTGGAATTGGAACTGGAGCATTTGGAACTGGAAATGCTGCTGACAAATTTGAAATAGGAAATGTTACACAAGATAATGATAAAGGATATTTCGGATTAATTACAGATTTTAGATATGCAAAAACAGCCGTATATGTTGGAAACTTTAATCCTCCTTATGCTCCACTAACAACAACAGGTGGAACATATGCGAGTTCAACAAATATAAGTAATCCTTCATCAGCTCAAACAGTTTTATTTCTTCAGCCAGGAGCTCTTGCAAGTAATGACCCAGCAAAGAAACCTTTTAAACACTTTAAGCCAGTTAAATATGTTGGCACTGAAGCTGATGGAAATACAGTAACGGGTGTTGGATTTAAATCAGATTTAATTTGGATTAAAGATAGAGATTCTTCATCTCAACATGTTTGGATAGACTCCGTAAGAGGGCATAATAAAGAAATATTTTCTTCACTCACAAATGCAGAAACAACTGATGCTAATAGAGGAGGATCATATAAATCTGCATTAAGTGTAATTAATACAGATGGTTTTGTATTAAATTCTAATGTTGGCCCAACTGGAAGCACAAATGCTGTTAATAAAAAACATATAGCTTGGTGCTGGAAAGCAGGAGGCTCAACTCCAAGTAAAACTTATTATGTGAAAGTATCAGGAGGAAAGTATCAATTTTTTGGTGATGTTAGTAATAGTGGAGGCCCAGCTAATGCTCCAACATTAAGTCTTCAAGAAGGTGGAACATATACTTTTGACCAATCAGATTCTTCTAACGGTTTAAGTAATACTCACCCTTTAAGATTTGCAACTGCTGCAGATGCAGCAGGAAGCACTCAGTATACAACAAATGTTTCTTATAGTGGAACGCCAGGAACTGATGGTGCATATGTTAGAATTACAGTTGCAGCAAGTGCTCCTACACTATATTATTATTGTACAAATCACTCTGGAATGGGCGGACAAATAAACACAACCACAACTCACGGTCAAACAGAATTTGGTGGTTCAATTATTCCGATTGTTTCTGCAAACAAAGAAGCAGGGTTTAGTATAGCTAAGTATACAGGCACAAATGTTTCTTCTACTATGGGTCATGGTCTATCTAAAGCACCAGAGGTGATTTTACTTAAAAATCTTGATTCAGCAGATCAGTGGGTAGTTTATCATAAAAGTGTGGCATCAGATGCTGAAACAGATTATTTAGTATTAAACACAACTGCTGCTGCAGTTGATGCGACAATTTGGAATGATACTGCACCAACTAACCAAGTATTTAGTATTGGTACTGGTGGGAGTGTTAGTGAACCCAGCGAAAACTTCATAGCATATTGTTGGCACTCAGTGCCTGGCTACTCTTCAATTGGCTCGTATGAAGGCAATGCTAATGCAGACGGGCCCTTTATTTATACCGGATTCAGACCTGCATGGTTTATGGTTAAAAATGCTGATGATGGTACTACTTCTAGTGGCCCATCATGGGATATATACGATAGTGCCAGAGAACCCAATAATGATGGTGCTTTTAATTCATTATCTGCTAATAGTAGTGGCACAGAAGGACACAGACCATTAGATTTTTTATCTAATGGAATTAAAATCAGAGAACCTTCTTCTTGGAATTTGAATGCTGCTAATACTTACATCTACATTGCATTTGCTGAAGCACCAGTAAACTTTTCTAATGCTCGCTAATATTTCATTTCTTTTCAAAATCAAATCCTTATAAATATAAATACATTTATAAGGATTTTCTTTTATGGCAGCTGTATCAAATATATTCATAGACCAAGGAGCAGATTTTACAACTACAATGGAAATAGCTGATACTAATGAATTGGCTTTAAATCTCACTGGTTATACTGTTCTTGCTCAGATTCGCAAAACATACAGCTCCACAACTTCAACAAGTTTTACCACAGCAATTGATTCAAATCCAGCAACAGGAAAAATAACAATTTCTTTATCTGATGTTCAAACAACAGCATTAGAAGAAGGAAGATATGTTTATGATGTGGTCATAACAAACACAAATTCAAATGATTATAAAACTAGAGTTGTTGAAGGAATTGCAACAGTTATGCCTAGTGTAACAAGGAGTTGATAATATATGGCAGTAGCAGCAGACAAACCTAGAGTTGTTCGTGTAACTGTGCCTGGAATTCAAGGGCCACAGGGGCCAACTGGCCCTGCTGGTTCTCTTGAATTGTCTGGACAGATTAATAATTCTTCTGATATTGACGTTTCTGCTCTCGCAGACGGTGCAATTTTACAGTATTCATCCAACAGTGTAAAGTGGGTAGCAAAAAATGACATAGACACTGTATCTGGAACTTTGAAACTAAATGGCGGAACATATTAACCTTTTAATAACAATAAAATAGGAAAGAACAAATGGCCACAGTTATTCAAATTAAACGAACCGTAGGAGGCAATTTACCTACTCATAATAGTGGAACTTTAAGTGCAGGTGAGTTGGCATATGTTTATGATACTAATGATGCTTCGCCTGGAAATGGTGGTGCTGGAAAAAAACTTTATATAGGACATAGAGGTGGAAGTGGAACGGAAACTCCACATGTAATTGGTGGTGAATATTTTACGAATATGTTAGACCATACAAACGGTACACTTACTGCAAGTTCAGCTATTCTTACTGATGCAAACAAAAAAGTTGACAATTTAAAAGTTGATGTGATGGATTTTGATGGTAGCACAATTGCCACTGAATCTGGAAATGGATTGACACTTAATCCTGCAACAAGTGTAAGTATTAAAGGACAGTATACACTTCCAACAACAGATGGTACTGTTGGTCAAGCAATCATGACAGACGGAAGTGGTGCAACAACATTTCAAACAATTGGTACAAATTTAACAATTAAAGGTGATGCTTCAACTACAGATTCAATTGCACTATTAACAGAAACACTTGCTGTTGAAGGAGATGCGGCAACAGGTATTGCAACAACTGTTGGTGCTAATAAAATTACAGTTTCTGGAACTAATGCATCTACTACTGCAAAAGGTGTTGCAAAATTTGCAGCAGCTGACTTTGCAGTTTCAGCAGAAGGAGAAGTAACCCTTAATCAAACAGCTCTAGAAGAAAGTGTAGAAGATTATGTAGATGGTCTGATTGTAGGTGGAACAGGTATTTCCTCAACATATGTTGATGAGCCTGGAAGTGGTGGTGCAACATTAACAATTTCTGGAACTGATGCAACAACAACAGCAAAAGGTATTGCATCTTTTGCTACTGCTGATTTTGCAGTATCAGCTGGAGCAGTTACTATTAAAGATAGTGGTGTTACAAATACACAATTAGCTGGTGCAATTGCAAACGGTAAACTTTCAAATTCTACTATTACACTTTCTGATGGTTCAGCAACAAATGCTGTAGATTTAGGTGATACACTTACTGTTTCTGGTGGAGAAGGTATTGATACATCAGTTTCTGGTGATACACTAACAATCTCTGGTGAACTTGCAACAACAACTAATAAAGGTGTTGCATCTTTTGATTCATCTGATTTTGATGTTACTGGTGGTGTTGTGACAATTAAATCAACTGGTATTCTTGCTGCACAAATTTCAAATAATGCAGTAACTACTGATAAAATTGCAAATGATGCTGTTACTCTTGATAAAATTGCAGATGCTGTAACAAAGACAACATTAGGAACTACTGACCTTACATTAGGTTCTACTTCTACTACTGTTGCTGGATTAACTTCTGTGGCTGTTGGAACTCTTACTGTTACAACTAATAATATTGCAACATCTTCTGGAAATCTTGTACTTAATCCTACTGGAAACATTAGTGCAAATTCAAATAGAATTGTTGACGTTTCAAATCCAACAGCTGCAAATGATGCATCAAATAAAACCTATGTTGATTCTGTTGCACAAGGTCTTGCAATTAAAAATGCTTGTGCTGCTGCAACTACTGCTGATTTGAGTGGTACATATAATAATGGAACTAATGGAGTTGGAGCAACGATTACAATTGCAGCTGATAGTATTGCAGTATTAGATGCTGTTAATTTACAAGTTGCCAATACTGGTACTGGTTTTCTTGGAGACAGAGTTTTAGTAAAAGATCAGACAAATCTAGCTGAAAATGGTATTTATCATTATACAAATACAACTACTTTAACAAGAGCATCAGATGCAGATACAACAGCTGAACTGACTGCTGGAACATTCTTCTTTGTTCAAAGTGGAACTCTTGCAGGAGATAATGGTTTTGTACAAACAGAAATTGTTAATAATATTGGCTCAGGTGCTAATAGTAATATTAAATACACACAATTTTCTGGTGCAGGACAAATTGTTGCTGGTGCAGCTATTACCAAAACAGGTAATCAATTAGACATTGGTGTGGATGGTTCATCTATTGAAGTTACTGCTGATGCATTAAATGTAAAAGCACTTGGTATTACAAATGCTATGCTTGCAGGTTCAATCGCAAACGCAAAACTTGCAAATAGTTCTGTAACAATTAACTCTCAAAGTTTAGCACTTGGTGCAAGTCTAACATTAAATGCAGACAACATTGCAGAAGCAAGTTCACCAACTAATCAATATTTTACAGACGCAAGAGCACGTAGTGCAGTTAGTGTTGGTGCGAGCACAGGTTTAGCTTATGTTTCATCAACTGGTGTGATTAGTGGTGTTGATGCTACAGTGACAACAAAAGGTGTTGCATCGTTTGATACAGCTAACTTTACTGTAACTTCTGGTGCTGTAAGTGTGACTCAACTTGATGGTGGAACATACGGTTCTTAATCTATAAAGTGAGATAATCTAATGGCCACTGTAATAAAACCAAAACGGTCTGAAACTGGTTCAAGTGTTCCTGCCTCTAGTGATTTAGAGGTAGGGGAATTTGCAGTTAATACAGCAGACAAAGCAATTTATATGAAAGACAGCAGTAATGCTGTGGTTACTGTTGCTAACTTTGTTGTGCCTGGTTCAGACCCATCATATTTAATTAAAAATAACAATCTTTCAGATGTAGACGCTGCAACTGCAAGAACAAATTTAGACGTAGACTCAAAGGCAGAAGTAACTACAAAAGCAGCAGATAGTGGAATTATTTTTGCAATTGCTTTAGGATAAACATGGCTATACCAACTACAAGAACTGAATTTAAAGAATACTGTTTAAGGTCTTTGGGTAAGCCTGTTATTGATGTGAATGTTGACCCAGACCAAGTGGAAGACAGAATTGACCAAGCTTTACAATATTTTACACAATATCATTATAATGCAACTGAAAGGGTATATTTAAAATATCAAATTACTCAAGCTGATATTGACCGAGCACGTTCTGACAATTCTCTTGCATCTGTAACAGATATAGATGGTTCAACATCTGCTGTATGGAAAGAAGCAAAAAATTATATTCCTGTTCCTTCTTCAATTATTTCAGTAATAAAGGTATTTGATTTTACAAATACTGGAACTATGAATATGTTTGATACAAGGTATCAATTGAGATTGAATGATTTGTATGATTTTTCTTCTACAGCTATTGTACATTATGAAATGACTATGAATCATTTGGAGCTATTAAATAATATTTTAGTTGGACAGAAGCAAATTAGACACAATCAACATCAAAACAGACTTTATGTTGATATGGATTGGAGTGATAGTATTACGGTAAATGAGTATTTGGTAATTGAAGCTATTCGTAAATTAGACCCAAATACTTATACAAATGTTTGGGATGATACTTTCTTAAAAAAATATGCAACACAACTAATTAAAATGCAATGGGGTTCAAATCTAATTAAATTTAATGGTGTTCAAATGTTAGGTGGAGTAACAATAAATGGTGAAGCAATTTATCAACAAGCACAAGAAGCTATTGATAAATTAGAAGAACAAATGCAACTGGCATATGAACTTCCACCAGAAATAATGATGGGGTAATTATATGCCCACTTCAGTTTATTTTAACACTGGTACACAAAGAGAACAACTTCTTTATGAAGATTTAATTATTGAACAACTTAGAGCCTTTGGTCAAGATGTATATTACATTCCTAGAACAATCGTAGATAAAGATGTTATCTTTGATGAAGATGCTCTTTCACAATTTAATGATGCATATCTTATAGAAATGTATGTTGAAAATGTTGAAGGATATGAAGGTGAAAAAGAATTGATGACCAAGTTTGGTCTTGATATGAAAGATGAAGTAACTTTTGTTGTATCTAAAAGAAGATGGGAACAGTTTATTGGAAATAGTGCAAACTATGCAGAATCTGGTAGGCCCAATGAAGGTGACTTAGTTTATTTCCCTTTATCAAAAAAGATTTTTGAAATTGGTTTTGTTGACCATGATGAACCCTTTTATCAAATAGCTAGTTTACCTACTTATAAGTTACGATGCCGAACATTTGAGTATAGTTCTGAAGAATTTGATACGAATATTGCTGAAATTGATATTATTGAAGATACATATTCATTTAATGCATTAAATTTCCAGATAGCTTTAGAAAGTGGAACTATAGATGATGGTACTGGAAATCTTGATTTGAGAGGAAGTATTGTGCTAGAAAATTCAGAATTTGGATATGGTTATGTATCATATATATTAACAGAAGATATATTTACACAAATTGATAAAACAGCACCACTTTCTCAAAATACAGATTTTGATTTAGAAAATAATAATATATTGGATTTTTCAGAATCCAATCCTTTTGGAGATGTTAAATGATAGGCAATCACTTTTACCATGAAACAACAAGAGATGTTGTTGTTGCTTTTGGTAGTATTTTTAATAATATATTTTTAGTAAGACAAAATTCAGATGGTTCTACTTCTCAAACACTAAAAGTTCCTCTTGCATATGGCCCAAAACAAAAATGGTTGACAAGACTTACTCAAGATCCTAATTTAAATAAAGCTCCTGCTATTACTCTTCCTAGACTTGGTTTTGAAATTGTTGGTTTAGAATACGATCAAGATCGTAAAATGAATCGTGCAATTAAAGTCAAGAAAACTACAAATACAAAAGCAACCAATGAACTTGCATCATCTTATATGCCTGTTCCATATAATATTAATTTTGAATTATATGCAATGTCTAAAAATTCAGATGATGCTTTACAAATTGTAGAACAAATTCTTCCTTTCTTTCAGCCTGAATATAGTGTAACACTCAAAGAAAGACCAGAACTAGGAATAGTAAGAGATGTTCCAATTATTCTAAATGATATTCAATATGAAGATGACTATGAAGGAGAATTTCTATCTCGCAGAGCTATTATATACACTCTAAATTTCACAGTCAAGTTTTTTCTTTACGGCCCAGTTCAATCTCAGAAAGTTATCAAGTCTGTGCAAGTCGATCAATATACAGATATGCCTTCTGTTGCTGTTTCAAGAGAACAAAGATATTCTGCAACACCAAAACCATCTACAGCTACATATGATGATACTGATGATTTTGGATTTAATGAAACAGTTTCTTTCTTTGAAGATAGTAAAAAGTTTAATCCTGTTACTGGTAATGATGAATGAAAGGTTATGAAGTTCTTGATGAAGTTTTAGGAATAACTGATGTAGTAGAAAAATCAACAGAAGTTGTTTCTAAAACTCCTAAAAAAGATAATGTTCCAAGTAAAATAAATAATGAAGATGTAGACAATGATTATAAATATCAGAGAGAAAACTATTACACTCTAATTGAACGTGGTCAAGATGCAATTGAAGGTATTCTTGATATTGCAAAAGAATCAGAGCATCCAAGAGCATATGAAGTTGCTGGTAATTTAATTAAGAATGTAGCTGATACTACAGAAAAACTTATTGTTCTTCAAGAAAAAATGAAAAAACTAAAAGAAGAATCAAACACAGGCCCAAGAAAAGTAACAAATGCACTGTTTGTTGGAAGCACAGCAGACTTACAAAAATTACTAAAGGATAATAATAAAGATGCCGTTAACTAGAATCAAACTTACTGCCTTTGCTG
>Ga0181406_1000420_pt1 | contig 16149 bp, 17 predicted proteins | sample 29SPOviralmetaG_FD_130135 | JGI IMG/M metagenome (GOLD analysis project Ga0181406, IMG submission 130135) | Marine viral communities from the oligotrophic San Pedro Time Series (SPOT) site, San Pedro Channel, CA, USA - 29 SPOT_SRF_2011-12-20 | ecosystem: Environmental > Aquatic > Marine > Strait... | reverse complement strand
CATTTAATTGTGGTAAACCTAGTGGTTATATAAAAGACTTCTCATCTCTATCTGCAGATATGCAGAACTTAATCAAGCAAATAAAAAGAGTTAGAGTTTTGTTTGGTTTAATAACTATGAAGGGTATTAAGACTGAGAATGGTGGTAAACTTACAGAGATAAAAGATGTTCCGTTTATTTGGGAGATAGATAATCGTGAGGCATTTAAGATTGTAGGCAAACCTTTTGCTACACTATCTACTATGAGAAAACTACCTGTGCAACATACTATAACTGCCTTAGGTGATCCTAGAGACTTACCTAGTGGGGAAAAGTTTTATGTACCTAAGGTTATGTTAGATGCAACTAAGTCCATTGAGTTAAGTGATAAAGATCAGACAACCTTTACTGATTTTATATCTTGGATTGAGAATTATAATACCTATATAATGAGTATGTGGGATGAGAAAGTTAATTCAAATATCTCAAAGGATGACGAGGATACTGTATCACAATTTGTGCAGATCGATAATGAAGATGTAGCTTAATGAAGAGTAATAACCCCTTTAAGATACATAACATTAACTACCTATCACCTAGTAGTATGAACACTTATATAAGTGATATGCCCATGTGGATAACACGATACTTGTTTGGTGTTAAATCTTCTAGTGGTGCTAGTGCAGTAAGGGGTATTGCAGAAGAGTTTGTACTAGCTAATAAATATGAGAAAGGTGTGTTTGACTTTAATCTTTTGGACATGAAGTTTATGTCCTTGTGTGCAGAATCACAGATAGATTTAGGAGATACTAAAACTATAAAAGAAAAAAAGTTATTGAAAGACTTTGGTAAAGTTATTGATGAGAACTTTAATCATAAAAATCTTGTAGATTATCAAGAGAAAGTTGAGGTTCAATTTGATGACTTACCTGTACCTGTCATGGGATACATTGACTTCAGATTTGAAGATAAAATCGTAGACCTAAAGACATCTACAAGAATGCCCTCTAAACCTACAGAGGCACAGAAGAGACAGATGGCTTTGTATTCTATGGCATACCCAAAGAGTAGTGTAGATTTATTCTTCGCTACACCTAAAGAGTGTAAGACATTTACACTAACAAACCTATCACAGTATAAGAAACAACTTAAAAAGGTTGCCTTTAGTATACAAAAGTTTTTGTCTATAAGTGATGATAGACATGAGTTAGCTTCTTTAGTCTATCCTAACACAGACTCTTGGATGTGGTCAGCAGAGATGAAAGAAGAAGCAAAAAAGATATGGAGTGTAAAATAATGTCCACTAAAAACATAGAGGAGCTAAAAGCTAACATAGAAAATATGGAGAAAGAGTTAGCAGAAGCTAAGAAAGCCTATCGTGAAATGAAAACGAAAGGTTTAAAGGAAGCTATGGAAGCCAAGAAGATGGCAGACGAGGCAGTGAAGGAAGAGTTGAAAGCATTAGGTTATAACTATAATACTAACTCATCATACTCTGAATGGAATCCCTTCACAGGTTGGAGAACTTTTCTATAGTGTCACCACATAGAGCATATCGTAATGCTTTGAAGCATGGGTATAGGAGTGGATTAGAACATAAGATTTCTCTCTACTTGAAAGAGAACAAGTGTAAGTTTACATATGAAACTGTCAAGATAGAATGGGAAGACTTAGCCTATCGCACCTATACCCCTGACTTTATATTAAGTAATGGAATAATAATAGAAACAAAAGGTAGGTTCTTAGCATCAGATAGACGTAAACATTTAGCCATACAGAAACAACATCCCCATTTAGATATTCGATTTGTGTTTGAGAATAGTAGAAATAAATTAAGGAAGGGAGCAAAGTCTAACTATGGTGAATGGTGTATCAAGTATGGGTTTAGATATTACGATAGAATAATACCTGAGGATTGGTTAAAAGAAAAAGGTAAAAATAAATACCCAAACTTTATTAAGTTTTCAGGTAACAAAGTCAGGAGAATAAAATGATGATGGATAAAAATGATATCTGTATTATGTTAAAACCTATAATAGATAAAGATAAATGGACAGGTGATGTATCCATTGGTTTAGTTTCCACAGATCGTATGTCTCTTGATAGAGAAGATCAAATAGATTTACTGAAGTTAGCACGAAGAGTCTGTGCAATCTTTCCTATGATGTTAGAAGATGCAAAGATAGAAAGACAGGCAGAGAAATTAGCAGAAGAGTTTATGCCTATGGAGTATCTTCTTACTGATAGTTTAAAAGCACATGACAATGTAATACATATTAATTTTAAGGATAAAAAATGAGACACATGGAGTATATGAAAATGAAAGCAAGACAAGCACAGGAACAATCAGATCACAAACAAACTATGGATATGGTAAATCATCCACCACACTACAACAAATCAGGTATTGAAACTATAGATGCTATACAGGCTATGACAGGTGATGGATTTCAAACTTACTTACAGGGTAATATACTAAAATATTTATGGAGATACCCATATAAAAATGGTGTAGAAGACTTGAAAAAAGCACAATGGTATCTATCTAAACTGATAGAGGAATTAGATGAACATAAAAGTTAGACTAAGTGTTACACTACGAATAGACCCTGAGGAGTATCCTGTTCCTGCAGATGGTAATGTAGCAGAAGAAATACAGGATTATATTAAAGATTCTTTACATGACTTAGAGGGTGTTGAGATACAATATATGAAAACATTAAGCGAGGAACGATGATGAATAACTACTTACCCACAGACTATCAAAACTTTATTGCCCTATCTAGATATGCAAGATGGAAAGATGATGAGCAACGTAGAGAAACTTGGATTGAAACTGTAGACAGATACTTTGACTATATGGATAAGCATCTACGAGATAAAAATAATTATATTATGACTAAGGCATTGAAGCAAAAGTTAAATGATGCTATCACATCTCTAGGTGTTATGCCTAGTATGAGAGCCTTAATGACTGCAGGTGTAGCATTAGATAGATGTCACGTAGCAGGATATAACTGTAGCTACATACCTGTTGATAGTCCACGTAGTTTTGATGAGTGTATGTATATACTTATGTGTGGTACAGGTGTGGGATTCTCTGTTGAGAGAGAGAATGTAGATAAGTTACCCATAGTTAATGAACACTTTGAAAAGAGTGACACTATAATAACTGTTGCAGATAGCAGACCCGGATGGTCAAAGGCATTGAGAGAGATGATAGCCATGTTATATGTAGGACAGATACCTACATGGGATGTATCACAGGTGAGACCTGCAGGTGCAAGACTAAAAACATTTGGTGGTAGGGCATCAGGACCTGCACCCTTGGAAGATTTATTTCAATTCTGTATAGATAAGTTTACAGGTGCAAGAGGTAGAAGACTATATCCTATTGAGTGTCACTACTTAATGTGTAAGATAGGTGAGGTTGTAGTTGTTGGTGGTGTCAGACGTTCTGCTCTTATATCCTTATCCAACTTAGGTGATGATCAAATGAGACACGCAAAGTCAGGTCAATGGTGGGAGAATGAAGGACAGAGAGCATTAGCTAATAACTCTGTAGCATTCAAAGGTAAGCCTGAGATGGGTACATTCATGCGAGAGTGGACATCACTATATGAATCTAAGTCAGGAGAACGTGGTATATTCAATCGTCAATCTGCTAAAGTGAAAGCATCAGAGAATGGCAGACGAGATAGTAATCATTACTTTGGTTGTAATCCATGTAGTGAAATTATACTTAGACCTTATCAGTTCTGTAATCTTACAGAGGTTGTTGCACGTGAAACAGATAGTTTGATGTCGTTAAAAGAAAAGGTACGTATGGCTACAATCTTGGGCACATTTCAATCTACACTTACTGACTTTAAATATTTACGTAAAGTATGGAAAGATAATACAGAAGAAGAGAGACTACTAGGTGTGTCTCTGACAGGTATACTTGACTGCCCTATATGGACAGAAGAAGTATTAAAAATATTAAAAGAAGAAGCAGTAAAGACTAATGAAAAGTTTGCTAAACTATTAGGCATACCACAGTCAACTGCTATAACTTGTGTCAAACCTAGTGGTACAGTATCACAATTAGTTGACAGTGCTAGTGGTATTCATGCAAGGCATAACCCTTTCTATATTAGAACTGTACGTGGTGATAACAAAGACCCACTCACACAGTTTATGAAAGAGGCAGGTATTCCTGCAGAGCCTGATGTCATGAAGCCTGATAGTACAACTGTATTTAGCTTCCCTATGAAGTCACCTAATGGTGCTATCACTAGAACTCAAATGTCTGCTATAGAACAATTAGAATATTGGTTGATGTTTCAGAGACATTGGTGTGAGCATAAACCTTCTGTTACTATATCTGTTAAGGAAGATGAGTGGATGGAAGTAGGAGCATGGGTGTATAAAAACTTTGATGAGGTATCAGGAATATCCTTCCTACCTTTTAGTGATCATACATATGCCCAAGCACCTTACCAAGATATAGACGAGGATAAATATAATGACTTGACAAAAGCCATGCCACGTGCTATAGATTGGAGTAAGTTGCAAGACTTTGAGAAAGAAGATACTACGAGTGGTAGTAAAGAACTAGCCTGTACTGCAGGTGTATGTGAAGTTGTTGATATTGAAGCAACATAATTAAGGAGTAAATAAATGAGAGACATGATATTAAATGCATCTAAGTCATACTATGTAGGTTTAATAAATAAACACATAGCCAACGTAGAGATATATCTAAGCAGGTCTACAGGTATAGGAGAACACTCTGACATCTTAGCATCTGTAGATAAAGAGATTGCAGAGATTGGTAAGTATGACGATAGACTATCAATGATAATTAAATACTTTGAGAGGAAACAAGAAGATGTACAAACAGAAGAAAAAACGCAATCCAAATCTAAGTAAGTATGATGCACCATTACGTATTCAATATGAACGTGGTGTCAATGCTTTCAAAGGTAATCAGTATATACAGACTGTTAGAAAGAAAAGTGCCAAGATAGTTGCAACAGTCAGTCCTTACAATACTAACACCATGCAACATAGAGAGTGGCAAAGAGGTTATAACTCTGCCTACTTTAGAAACTTGGAGAAAGTAAAACGTGAAGAAGCTAGAAGAAGAAGCCAAGAGGTTCATGCAGTTGCATAACAAAAGTTTGATAACTGCACATGAGTATCAAGAGAAGTGTAAGTCTACTGCCATCTATCCTAAGAAAGATGCTATAGCTTACCTATCTCTTGGTCTTGTAAGTGAGGCAGGTGAAGTAGCAGGTAAGGTAAAGAAGAACATACGTGATGGTACAGAATCTAATGTAGCATCTGAGATAGGAGATGTGCTTTGGTACTGTGCTATGTTAGCGAATGAATTAGGTGTTAACCTTGGTAAGATAATGGAAAAGAACTTGGAGAAATTAAATGACAGAAAACAAAGAGGCACACTACAAGGTTCAGGAGACACTCGTTAATAAAGTTACACCTGTCCATGACTTATCATGGTATCTTAAATGGTCAGGCTCTATGTTAATTATGTCAGGGATTATATGTAGATCGGCAGGTGTTCTACCCTTCTACGATTTGATAGCCTCATGTATAGGCACAGGATTACTAGCAGGTATGGCTTATCTATGGCATGACAGAGCACTACTCACAGTAAATGTGGTAGCCTGTGCTGCCTTGGCTATGGGTGTGTTGAGGTCTGTGTTTACCTAGCCATTAATCCACCACGATTTAACTTAGGTGTTATCTCCATGATAACTTCTTTGTATTGTCGTGGTGATAAAGATAGTATCTTCTCTTCTGTTTTAAGTTTGTAGTCTAGTGCATTACCTTTTGTTTCAAGTAGTGTAGATTGCAATTCATTAACAAACTTTTTAGGACTAAAGTTTTTAGGTATTTCTCTTTCTTGATATCCCTTCAATCTTTTTGGAGCAGTCATCATTCTGCCTGATACTTGTCTATCTAATAAACTATTTAATACTTTCATATTATTTTTCTTTTCACCCTTAGGTAATACTATACTTAAATTTTCAGTAAGTTTAGATAAATTTGGAATAATATTTAAATCATCCATGACTTCATCATAACCACCTCTAGCTCCTTCAGTCCTCGTGAACTTAGCCATATCAAGAGCAGTATTAAAATAATCTTTAACTTTATCATAGGCTTTTTTCTGATTTACCTTATCTCCAACTAATGCTTGGTTGTTAATATTAAATAAATCTATTTCTGCTTTTTTGTATTTATCAAATGCTTCGTTTGCTTTTTCAACATTAGCTAATACCTTTGGATCATCTACAACTTTCTTTGGTGAAAGAAAATCAGGTCTAGTAAATGCTACTTCTGCTTCTGTATGTGCAGACTTAGGTAATTTTATTCCTATATTATCTTCAGTTACAGCATCTCTATATTTTGCAAACAATCCCTCTCTCAAATCTTTATCAGAAGAATACAAATTAACAATCTTATTGTAATCATCAGGTGTCATGCTTTTAAATTTACCATAAGGCAACTCTGTAAATAATAGATTCTCTACAGTTCTACCCATTTCATCTGTTCCCATTGCCATGTCACCTACTTCACCTATTCCATCAGGAGTTGTGAAAGCAGGTTTAGAAGATGTGATAGGATCAAGTGACATTGACAATGCAGGTGTTCCTAACTCTGAATGTACAGGTGTCTTTCTAACACCCATACCTACATATGTTTTATCTTGGTAAAGGTCTTCATATCTATCAAACCCACGTTTTGCTATGTTGTCAATAAATGTTTTATCAAGCTCTACTATATCTTTAATATCCTGTCTATTTCTTTTTACTAGTTCTGTCTCTATATCTCTTAGGTCTACCTTATTATTATCTAGTAATTTTACAACACCATATGTTTCACCCTCGTAGTTATTACGAGCAGATGCAGTTCCTTTTAAATATACTTCACCTGCCTCTGCATTAGCTTCTAAGGAGATTGTATCATTTAAAACTTTAGGAAAGGGAGCACGACTAAGATCAGGAGTTGCATTTACTAATGTAGGAAAATTTATCTTAGCTCCTGCATATTTATCGATCTCGTCTACATCTTTTCCTATCTTCATACCATAGGTATCTATATCTATAATTGGATTACCCTTGTTAGCATCTACTATTTCTGTGAATATTCTAGAGTTGTCTCTAAATGTAGTTGCTAATTCATTAGCTTGAAAGTCTTTATCTATATATGTGTTTACTTTTGGCGAAGCAGTAAACTGACCCATAGCAGTGCCATGATATAGTATTTCTTTCTTGGGTTTATCAAGCATCTTAATTCTTTTCTTACGTTCTTTACCCATAAATTGTTTTTTTATTTCTTTTATTTGGCTCTGTCGTTTTGTAGACACATTCTTATTAAACTTATCACCTAGTTCTTTCTTAACAAATTCACTTGTATTCACCAGTAGTTCAGTGCCTGTCTTTCTATCACCTCGTTTAAATGCATCTATTGCCATTTGTTTCAATGCATTCTTACCCATTCTAGATACAAAACCTAATCCGGGAATCAATCCCATTGTAATTAATCCTGAGAATGCACCACCAAGACCCATCTTAATTAAGTCTCTTTCACCATAACCTGCCTGTATTAATTCATAGGCACGTGTGTAATCTTCAGGTGCATCTTTAAATGCAATCACATCACCTGTCAAAGGTGCAGTTGCAAGAGCAAAGTCTCTTACATCTTTTATGGTTATAGGTTCTACACCTTGAGCCTGTCTTTGTATGTCTGTTATACCTGCTTCACGTTCTTCTCTCTTACGTTCTGCATCTGCAAACATTCTGTCAGTTTCAAGTCCTAATTCAAATCCCCTCATGGCTTTCTCTTTCTTTTAGACATTATACCTTTTTCTCTAAGTGTTTCAGATACGCCTTTTCTGGTTAATGCCCACTGTAATACATTAATTCTATCATCCGTATCAGGATTTATCATATCTAAATCTCTAGTATTTAATATAGAAAATGAATCAATCAATAAATTATCTGCAGTTTCTTCTCCATTTAATATAAATTCTTTTTCTTTAAGTAGATTTCTAAACTCTGCATCTATAGCATCTCTTTCTTGTTTAGATAATTTTCTATAATTTCTTATATCATTTTCACTATAAGGTAAATCATAATCATCTGCTAAAGTATCTAATTTATTTAAAGCAACTTCTCTTGCTCCTAATTGTTTTTCATCAGGACTATTATACACATTTCTTTTAGCATAACGTTTTAAATAATTTCTTTTCTCTGCATTTGATTTGAGATTTAAATATGAAGGGTCTCTTGTAATAACATCTGCTAATCTTTGATTTAGATTAACTGTAAACTCTTCACCACTTAACTCTTCTCTTATTAATCTATCCACTAATTCATTTGGGTCTCGTCTATATAAATCATAGTATTGTAGATTTAAATTACGCATCTCCCTTTCTAAAAGATTTAACTTAGGCATCCTAGTAAATCCTGTCATCTGTTTTTCAAGAGGGTTAATAGCAATAACATCTCCTGATCTAAATGGATTACGTAAAGGTAAGTCATATTCTTTTGCACCAAAGAATCTACCCAAGGCAGTGTTAGGACCTATGTCAGGCATAGCACGAGTACCCCTGTTTAATATTATTTTAAAGAAATCTATTTCACCACCGGGTCTAGTTTCAGGCACATACCTAGCAAACTTATCATATTGACTATACACATCTTTTACCACTGACAATGGTATGGTATAAGTATTAACTAAATTAGCTACAAACTCTCCCATTATCTTAGCACCCTTTTCTCCAAGAAATGTACCCTCTGCAGAAGCATCATCAAATAATTTATCTATTGCATATATACCATATCCTGCTCTGAAAGAAGAACCAAACAATGCCTGTAAAGAATCTTGCATATACTGTCTTGGACTTGTAAAAACTTCTGACATTCTTTTACCTGATGCATCTTTCCTATCCATTATATCTATAAAGAGACCTGTGGGATTCAGTAAAAAGTTTTCAGATAAACTAACATCTTTACCTTCTTCACTAGATTTAAGATATCTTAACATAATATCTGATGCTAAAAGATATGGAGCAAAAGGTCCATATGTAGGTCTACCATCAACAGTCTTACCTGTCTCATCTTTAAACTCATACCAATATGTACCTATTTTACCATCGTCATCTATCTGTTCTTTTCGCCAGTTATATGCAGTTGTTAACATCATAAGACCCATGAATTGTTTTGCAGCCATCTTTCTATAATCATCTGCATTTTTACTAGCTATTGATTTTAAATACCCTTGTTTAGTTCCTATGCCTTCTAAGTTCATTAAACCTAGTAAAGGTGTGTGTTCGTACAGAAACTTCATTTGGTTTGCCACGAACCTTGGGAATGGTAGCACAGAAGAAACTACAAAAGGTACATTTCTGTGTGCATCTATTGTTACCTTTGCAACCTTACTAAAAAATCCATCACCTTTAAATGATTGTTGATATACAAACTCTAATGAATCCTGCATAGAACCTTCTAAAGTTTCTTTATTAATAGTATTAAACTTACCATCTTTAATTATCTGAATTAAATCCTTACCATCATCTGCTAATCTTCTTCTTAATGATGCAGTAAACATTGCCTGTTTAAAAAAATTATCAGACATAGTGTTTAAAAAGTTTGCCTTAGTTCCTATCTTGGCTAATACACCTTCTCCTGATTGAGCAGATAAATCTGCAGCATCTCTAAATAAAACAGAGGCACTATCAGGCATTGTGTTTTCAAATAACTTTCTAACTACTTGAGCTTCATATGGATTTAACATATACTTAGTAACATCTAAGGCATCCATAGGACTTTTACCTTTTAGTAAATTGTATATACTACGTGTTCCTGCATCCACTGCTACTCTAAACAAAGCATTAGCATTGTTACGCATGGTAGTAGCAGGTTGTGATGTCATTAAACCTAGTCTTAATTTATCTAAGTCTTTAAGTAATCCCAACTTTCTTTTATTCTCTATTACCTCTTTTGCCTGACCCTTTGTAACTTTAGTCAATCCTCTTTGCTCTAATTTAACTATACTGTCAAGTAACGAATTTACTTTTTCTCTTGAGACTTCAGGATCAATTTGTTTTTTTAAAAATCCATGATAGCCTAACTTTCTACCTGCATCAGATATATCTGCTAAATATATTAAGGAGAATTGATCATATGTTAAATTATGATCTTTGAGTATAGCACTAAGTTCATCAAACTTTAAGTCACCTTTTGTTATTGACTTTGCTAATCCTTCAGTAATTCTATCACCTTTAGTTAAATTATTTTTTATTCTTTCTTTTACTTTCAGTGCAGCAGCAGATAAGTTTTCATAAAAATCTATATCTAATTTATCCACACCTTTTTCTTGAGCTAGTGATCTACCCATATTAACTTTATCAGGATCAAGAGGACTTCTCATCAAAGGTTTTTTCTTTATAATTCTTTTTAATCCTGCCTTAGTCATTTTATATGTGTCAGGTATTAATTGATTTAAAGAATCATTAAGAAATTTTATATCATCATCGGCTCTTACACTTTTTAAAAAGTCTTTTGATTTTTTATTTGCAGCATTTGCTACAACTTTAGATGCCTTCTCTGCTTCTGATAATAATATGTTAGCATCAATAGCTTTTTTAGTTTGATAAAATCCTGCACCTGCATTAAATATTCCACCGAATGTACCCTGTATAGCTACTTGAGTTGCCACTTTCCCTGTGTCTACTTCTTCTGTTAATCCTGTTTCTACTTTAGTTAACTCTTGAGCACCTCCTTGTATACCACCAATAGTACCTTCTACTGCAGCACCTTTACCTGCACTCTTGGCTATCTCTCTATTTAATAATTTACGTATGCCTAACTTAGTTAGTTGATTAGCTCCTGTTGATGCAAGTTTACCTGCACCACCTGTTAGTAATCCTGCATATGTTGAAGGAGATGTAAAGATACCACCTGCATAATCTTTAATAGTTTCAAAGTTAAAACTATCCCCTTCCATATTTTCATACAGTTGTATTAAATTTGCGAATTGTACTTTTTCTTGGAGGTTAGCATTTTGTGCATATTCTAAGTCACGTATGGCAGTGACTTCATTTACATTTTGATATCTAAAATGCTCTAGGAATTGATCATATATTTTTTCAGGGGTGTTTAAATCAGAGTCTTTATAACCCTCTCGTTTTACCAAGAACTCATAGGCATCATCAAGAAAATCATTATTGGTACTTAATATTTCTTTATTCTGCTCTTCAGGTCTATAGTAATTATATGCCTTTATTTGTTCTGCTTGTAACATTATACATCTCTTATGGTGCTACTAAATCAGGGTCTAAGTTATTTTGTACTGCTTCACTTCTATAATTTGCTCTCAAAGTTGCTCTCTGTACTTTATAGCTTTGTTGTATAGTTTTTATTTTATTATTTTTCATAGATTGGTTACCTCTAGAATTTCTAACTTCCTCTATTTCTTTTTTCTCTTTTGCCTTTAATCCATTTAAAGCTATAACATACATAGCTTTTAATTCTCTAACAGACATAGTTCCTTTTTTAGGTTTATCTTTTTTTTCTGTCTTTGTAGACGATCCCTTTTCTAAACCCACATCCTGTAGTTGTTTTAATATAAATCCTTGAGGTCTTTCTTTTCCTTTACCTTCTTCCTTGTCTCCCTCAACTGCAAAGTTATCATTAATTATTTTATCTATGGCACTTTGATTTGTATAAAATCTAGGATCATCTAATTTAGCACCATCTATTTTTAATTGTAATGCTTTTTCTTTTACTAGTTGAGCTATTCTAGGTACTACTTGTTCATATTTCTTTGCTGCAGGTGCATATGTAACATCACCTAAAGTATTAATACTAACTGATAGTCCTAATCTTTTAGCTATTGTAGCCTCTGCTACTTTTGCTATTCTTTCTTCACCTATATCTTCTTTAGCTGAAAGAGAGGCTACTCTTCTAGCTTGTTTACCTGCCTCTGTGAATATATCTTTGTTACTATCTAAAAATTCTTTAAACTTTTTAGTGTCTTCTGTGTCAACTGTAGATGTAACGTCTGATGATTTTACTATGTTTTGTATCTGAGGAGATAAGTCTACACCTTTCTCATCACTAAACATTTCACCTGATACAAAAGATGTTATAGGTCCTGATGCAGGTGCAGAACGTACTTGATTCATTTGTAGTTCTAAGTTTTTAGCTGCCGGAGCCATTGCCTCTGCTAGTTCAGATAAAGTCATGTTAGGTACTTTACTAGCAGTAATGTCTTCTGAACCTGAGGGTATATTTTCTTTTACTATATTAAGAATACTATCAACTCTATCTAAATTAAACTTTTTCTTTATATTCTTTAGTGTATTTCCCATCCCTCGTTTTTGTATTAAGGCTACATCTGCATTCTCTAATTCAGGAAACTCTCCCTTTAATGCAGTTAAAGTTTCTAGGTTACTTTCTATTCTATTTGTTCTTTTTGTTTTGTTTTTATTTATTAAATCAGTAATGCTAGAAGCACTAGACTTAATCAAATCTCTAGCATCATCTCTATCTAGTTTACCAAACTCTGCTTCCTTATCATACAATGACTTTACTAGATATGGATCATTTCTAGCTAAAGCAATAGATGGCAGAGCAACCGACAATGCCCTTTTAAATCTACCACTTGCACTCTTATCAGTTAAAAATGATGATTCTTTTTCTGCCATTAGTTTCTCCTAGCCATTAGACCCATAGGTTCTTCTTCTTGCTCAACTGTCTGTTCCTCTACAACTTCTTCTTCTTTAGTATCCTCACCTAATTGTTTTTGGAACTTAGCGAATGCTGCTTCGGATACAGAATCTTGTATCTCAATATCTTTATTTCTTTCCATACCTGTTGTATACTTTATCTCTGCTCTATCACCTATAAGCATGAGCATCTCCATAATCACAGGTATAAGTAACATACCAACATCAACTGTATGTTTACCTTCCATGACACTCATCAACTGCACATTGTTAGCTATCAGTGTAATAGGCATACCTGTTTCCATTAGGTTGATAGCCTGTTCTACAAATGATTCATCTTGCATACTTGTCACATAATATTGAGCAGCCTGACTAACAGTTGCATACTGTGGTGGTGTTTGCCAAGGTCTAGCACCTACCTCATGAGTCATAGCCATGCCCGGAATAGGTGCTTCTAATATTGGTTCGTCTCTATTTGTATATCTCATTATATCTTATGCCTCTTTTTCATCTTTTCTTTTAAATCTACCATATAACTTTTCTTCTCTACCTAGTCTATCATACAATCGTTTTGACTCAGCATCTTTTGTTATATCACTTGGTACAGGCTCTGTAGGATCATATTCATCAGGATTAACTTCTTTAGCTGTATAATGATCAGCTTTTAATCTTTCATTTTGTATAGCCTCAAAGAAATCCATAGCCTCATTAAACGGATCATCTTGTTTAGGTGTACTTATATTTTTTTTCATTGACATATCTCTAGATAATAAACCCTTAGTTGTAGGTGCTTTTGTTTGATTATCTAAATCTCTAGTTATTCTTTTATAGTCATTAAACTTATTATATATATTTCCTGAAGGGTTTGTAATCATTATGAAAAAGGTCCTCTAATAACTGCAGCACCTAATGTGCCTAACATACTACCAATAGCACTTGATCCTGCAGCCTTCTTAGTCTGCTCTGCAGTATAAGCCTGTGCCTCTTTACTGATATTAGCTACACCTAATGCATTGATTCTATCTTGCTCATTCTCTGCACTCTTCCATGCCCACTCCATAGTGTCTGCATAGAATGCCCATAAATCATCATATGACTGATTAGATATATCAAGAACTGCTTTAGCATTTAACTCGTTAGCACGATTGATGGCAGCAGTATCTGCAGTAGCTAACTCTCTTCTCCACACTGCATTATTCTGTGCAATAGCTATTTGGTTCTGTGCATTAAACTGATCTCTTGCATTCATTACCTCTGCATTAAATCTTGCAAGTGTATTTAATTCACCTGCATTAAACTGATCCTGTGCATTTGACTGTGTAGCATTAAACTGTTCTACCTGACTTCTCAAGTTAGCAAAGAACTGATCTACTTGATTTTGTGAGGTAGCATTAAACTGTTGTGAGGCATTCAAGGCAGCCTGATCTGTTAGTATACTCTGTGTAAGTTGTTGCATATTAAACATACCTGACTGTTGTTCATTAGATAAGTTTGCCATATCTACTTGTAGGAATGACTTTGCATTCTCTACTGCAGCTTGTTGTCTATTTGTTAAGTTACTAGTATCTAATCCTGTTAGTGCAGATGCCTCTGCTAATACAAGAGCCTGTCTATTAGTTAAGTTCTGTAGATTTAATGTGTTAGCTATTCTACTATTCTCTAATTGTATCTGTTGATCTGCAGTAAAGTTTCTATTGGCTACATCACTTATCTTTGCAGCATTCTGAACTCTAGCCTGAAACTGTTGGTCAAACTCTTGACCTATAAATGATGCTCTCTGTTGGGCAGCTAACATAGCACGTTGTTGTCTATTCGATAAATTCTGTATTTCAAATGCTCTTACAGTATTTGCATCTGCCTGTGCTATAGGTAGAGCAGATTCCATTGCAGCCTGTACAAGTGCCTGTCCTGCAATACTAGATGCACCTAAACCTCTTTGTTGCATAACTGCCTGAACACCTCTGATTGCACCTGATGCCCATGCAGGTGGGTTGGTTGCATCAAAGTTTGTAGTTAGTGTTGCAAGTTGTCCTGCAACAGTAGCCTGATCACTAGCAGTAGCAGTGGCAGCCTGAACTTGTTCTGTAAATGTTTTAGCAGTCTCTGCATTTGTTACAGAGTCTACTAGCTCTCCCTCACGTATTGCACGTTGAGATGGACTAGACATAAGTATTGCATTACCTTGAGCAGCATTTAGATTAGCTACACTACTTGCAGTAGCTTGGGCAGCAAGTACTTGAGCATTGTCACTTAAATCTGTTTGAGCAGCTTGATTGGTAGCTAATGCATTTTGCACTGACTCTTGAGCTACTATAGGTGTTACTTGTGCTGCAGGTATTGCACTTGTTTGTCCTGCCTGTGCTAGTCCTGCCTGTCCTGTTGCACTTATTACATTAGCCTGACCCATGCCTGTGCTAGTATCAATTAGTTGCGATTGTTCAAAGGGTGTTAGTTCAGGTTGTGTGACTGCACCTACAGGTAAAGCACCTGTCTGTGCTCTTAGTGCAGTGGCATCTGTTATATTTTGAGGATTAGTTTGAGTGCCAAATACAGGTATCTGTCCTTGCCCTGTTCCTGTTGTAGGCACATAGGCTTGTTGTCTATCAGGTGTAGTTGTAGGTGCATTAGGTGCTATTGGTGCAGGAGTTGATATAGGAGTAGCCACATTATCTCTTGGGTCTACTAACTGTGGTGCAGTTCTTTGGTCTATTGCTGCTTGAAATCTATTACCACCCGGAGCAGTGCCAAAGAACCCTAAAGGAACTGTTACTCTCTCGCCTGTTTTAGTTATTGCATATTGACCACCTTCTCTAGGCTCAACAGCAGGATATACTCCAAATTCAGGGTAAGTATCAGGATTTGCTGCCCTAGCTACATCTCCTGTTCTATATAATGTTTCACCGGGTTGAGGTCTATAAAAAGTTCTAGATTCTAATTCATTATTAGGTGGTAAGTTACCATATAGATAATCAAAGGTGGGTATTCTATTTTGTTGCCCATAATCTTGAGCATTCCTACCTTCGTACATAGGATTAAATCCGGGTGAAGTCATAATAGGTGGTCCGGGTTCACCCACCATCATACCTGCTAATCCTTCAGGTGTTCCTACTGGTCCTGTTAGACCACCTGTCTGCATACTAACATAACCACCTTCTGCCATCTTTCGTGCAGCATCTTCATAGACAATCATCTGTCTTTGCTTTTCAGGGTTTTGTTGCAGGTAGCTATCAAAGTTTACCATGTCACCACTGTAACCAAGACGATTAGCTATCTTCTGCATTCCTTGTGGCTTAAAGCCTGTGAACATTGCCATTATCTATTTCCAATCAATATCTTATCCAACTTATCTTCTAATCTTTTGAGTGCATCCATAAGATTGTGCATATCATCTTTCACATCATCCTTACGTGCATAGTCCTCACGTG
>Ga0181406_1000418_pt1 | contig 16205 bp, 11 predicted proteins | sample 29SPOviralmetaG_FD_130135 | JGI IMG/M metagenome (GOLD analysis project Ga0181406, IMG submission 130135) | Marine viral communities from the oligotrophic San Pedro Time Series (SPOT) site, San Pedro Channel, CA, USA - 29 SPOT_SRF_2011-12-20 | ecosystem: Environmental > Aquatic > Marine > Strait... | reverse complement strand
TACAAACGTACAGGCTCAACCAAATGCGATTGGTAATTCTAGTATTATCAATCAGAATATGAATGTTAATAATGGAATGACAGGTAAGTTGCAGTTTGGAAATCTAGTATGTAGCCAACCAACTATGGCATTTACACCTTTTTATACAGGTAATGATGCAGAGAATCCTAGTAGTGAAACTTATAGTATCAATGAAGGATGGGGATTTCAGATGAGTTTTATGGTTCCTTTAGGAACTAATAACGAAACGTGTTCGGAGTTAGCCAAAGTAAAGCTAGACTTAGCCATAGAAGAATTAGACAAGCAAGTGCATGATAAGCAATTAGTGAGAGTTTTAAAGTGTTCACAACTTCACGCTGCTGGTTATATGATCAATCCTAAATCGAAGTATGCTTATATCTGCAATGACGTAATAAATATTAGAAGTTATGTAAAAGCTAATCCTTCTTTGTTTGAAAATCCTTCACCTCTTTCTTCAGAACCTTAGTAAATATTTTCTTAGATGTTTTCTTTATAAAAGCTAATACAGATTGCATGGCGATACCACCTGCCACGCTTACTACTGACGCAGTACCAGCAGCGATCACAGAGGAAGCAATTACTTCAGGCGATGGAATTGGCATCTCCCCAAAAAAAGGTATATTAAAAGTACCTACAGTTTCTAATGAAGTATTTTCTAAGTTTTGTGGGAGGTTCGTTGGTATCACTTCTTGCTTTATACCTGTTACTTCCTCGTCTTGCTCCTTTTCTTTTGAAGAAGTATCTGCCTTCTCTTCTGCCAAACCCGATTGAACTTGTTCCAGACTCGGTAAAAGAACTGGGTCTAGATAAGGTACTTCCGCTACAGGTGGATAAAAAATTGTTTTAGGTGGATTGAGTATATAGTTTGTATCTGGTAAGGTTGGATAAATTATTTCGTCCATATTATGAGAGAAGCTTTTGCTAAAGCCTTAGTGCCTGTCACCATAATAACTTTTGCAGGGATTTGTGCATTAGCACCTCTTTATATCACTATGTCTATGATGACTAGACAAATGGAAAAAATAAACTAATTTTGTTATACTTTAATTAACTTCACTTCCATTTTGACTTTTAGCGGAGTTAATTTGTAAGTTAAAAGTGCCAGATACGTCTGACAACACTTTTACGTCATGGATAAGAAGTCTGTAAACCTTTACTATTACTAGAAAAATGGCTAATGCCACCGTTTCAAGGCTCGGTCTTGTAAACAATAGTGGAACAGGCTTTGATGCTCTGTTTCTTAAAACGTTTTCGGGTGAGATCCTAACTTCGTTTGCTGAAAATAATATTTTCAACGAAGCGATGCACACAGTTCGCCAAATCGAAAGCGGAAAATCAGCACAGTTTCCAGTTTTAGGAACTGCGACTGCGGCTTATCATACCGTTGGCACACCTTTGGTTGGAGCAAACCAAATCAAAGCTAATGAAAAGATCATAAACATTGATGATCTATTGATATCACAGGCTTTTGTGGCAGATATCGACAGTCTCAAGAACCATTATGATGTTAGACAAACCTATAGTTCCGAATTGGGAAAGGCTTTAGCCCGAACATACGATCAGAACGTTGCAAAGGTTATTTGTAATGCTTCTAGAGCTTCTACTACTCTTAGTGGTGGTAACGGAGGTATTGTTCTAACTCTTGCTTCTGGTAATACTGCGTCAGCAAACGTTACTGGTGATGAGTTAGCAGCAGCTATCTACGATATAGCTCAGACATTTGATGAGAGAGACATTCCTACTACAGATAGATTTGTAGTTTTACCACCTGCTGAGTATTACAAACTTGCAGAGTCAGCAACTAGAACAATAGACGTTGACTTCAACCCAGGCGGTAACGGTTCATTTGCATCAGGTAGAGTTCAGCAAATTGCTGGTATGCCTGTAATGATGAGCAACAACGTTCCTCAATCAAACGTAGGTTCTGAAGTTACTGGTACAAACAACAGTTATGCAGGTGACGATAGTAAAACTATTGGTTTAGTTTTCCATAAGTCGGCTGTAGGTACTGTTAAGTTAATGGATATGACTACTGAAATCTCTGGTTCTGACTATGGATTGATGTATCAAGGTACATTAATGGTTGCTAAGTATGCTCTTGGTCATGGAATCCTAAGACCAGAAGCAGCAGCAACAATTAAATTATCTGCTTCCTAATTTACAAAAATGGGGTATCTTATTAGTAGATACCCTTTTTTTTATGGCTCCGATGGGCAAAGGTACTTACGGAAGTAAGGTAGGTAGACCTAAGAAAGCAAAAACTACTGCTAAAAAGAAAAAAACTACTAAAAAATCTAAAAAAATGTAGCCATGCCTAAAAAGAAACTTGGTTTATATGCAAACATCCATGCAAAAAGAAAGCGTATAAAAGCTGGAAGTGGTGAAAAAATGAGGAAGCCAGGTAGTAAAGGTTCTCCGACAGCAGCAAACTTCAAGAGAGCGGCTAAGACTGCTAAAAAAAGATGACAGTAGCAGCTACGACAGAATTAGAAGCTATTAACGTAATGTTAAGTGCGGTAGGAGAAGCACCTATAAACTCTCTTACAGGCACGTTACCAGTTGATGCAAGACAAGCACAAAGTTTTCTTAATGAAGCTAGTAAAGAAATACAAAGTGAAGGGTGGTCATTTAATTATGAATATGATGTAGTTCTTACTAGGGATGCAGGTAATAGTATTGCGTTACCAACAAGTGCTTTACGTGTAGATGTAAGCGTTGCAAATCATCCTGATATAGATCCTGTTCAAAGAGGGCTAAAATTATATGATAGAAAAAACCATACATTTTCTTTTACAGAAGATCTAAAAGCTGAAATAGTATATTTTTTAGCATTTGATGAATTACCAGAACCAGCTAGAAGATATATAAATTTAAAAGCTGCAAGAGTATTTATAGATAGAGTTTTAGGTGATGATGGATTACGTGGATATACACAACAAGACGAAATAAGAGCTAGGGCAGTATTGTTAGATTCTGACGCTAGTATTGCAGATCATAATGTTCTTACAGGAGATCCAGCGATCTCAGGTAGATTTGGTACATTTATGCCAAGTAAAGCATTAATTAGGTAACTATGGGACTTGTATCTAGAGCTATACCTACTTTATTAAGAGGTATTTCACAAGCCGCTGATGCTACAAAACAAGCTGACCATGCAGATTTACAAGACAATGCAAACAGTAGTCCAGTACAAGGATTAACAAAACGTAGTGGCTCACAATTTGTTACTTCTATTAGCACATCTACATTAGGTAATGTTCATGTACAAACTATTAATAGAGACACAACAGAAAGATATATAGCAATATTTAGTAATGGGAATGTAAAAGTCTATGAGTTAGACGGTACAGAAAAAACTGTAAACAAACCTGATGGTACAACATATTTAAATACATCTAATCCAAGAGATCAAATAAAAACAGTAACGATTGCTGATTTTACTTTTGTTGTAAATACATCTGTAACTGCTGCTATGGACAGTAGTTTGTCTCCTGGCAATATCACCCAAGCTGTTGTATTTGTAAATCAAGTCTCAGATAAGACTACTTATACACTTACTGTAGACGGCACTACAGCAACTAAAGATACGTCAAGTGATAGTACACTAAGTACGACTACTGTTGCTACAGCTTTACGAACAGGATTATCAGGTCTGTCTGGTTTTACGATTACGCAAAATGGTGCTGTTTTACGTATCAAAAAGAATGATGGTTCTAATTTTTCTATAGATGGTACTGATACTCAAGGTAATTCACACCTTACTGTAGTTAAAGACTCAGTACAAAGATTTACAGATTTACCAACAGTTTCACCTCATGGTTATGTAGTAGAAGTAAAAGGTGATGAAACAACAAACTTTGATAATTACTATGTAAAATTTGTAGCTAATAACAGTACTGTAGATGGCACGTTAGAAGAAGGACAATGGGAAGAAACTGTAGAAGCTGGTATAAATTTTAAATTTGATTATGGTACTATGCCACATGTTTTAATACGTCAGGCAGATGGTAATTTTAGATTTGCAAGGGTAGATGGAGATACATATACAATTAGCGGAACTGATTTTACATTGCCGAAATGGGGAGAAAGAACTGTAGGTGATTTAGAGTCAGCACCTAGCCCTTCTTTTATAGGTACAAATATAAATAATGTATTTTTCTTTAGAAATAGATTAGGTTTTCTTGCAGATGACAACGTAGTTTTATCGAGAGTATCAGAGTTTTTTAATTTCTTTCCAGAAACAGTTTTAACTGTTGTAGATTCAGATCCTATTGACGTAGCTGCATCACATACAAAAGTAGCAATTTTAAAAAATGCAGTCACTATGGGAGAACAATTAATATTGTTTTCAGATCAAACGCAATTTGTATTAGCCAGTTCATCAGATTCTTTAACACCAAAATCAGCAAACGTTATAGTTGCAACAGAGTTTGAGAGTAGTGATCTTGTCGCACCTGTAGGTTCTGGTAGTTCTATATATTATCTAACAGATAAAGGACAGTTTGCAGGTGTAAGAGAGTATATAACACAAGAAAATGCAGCAATAAAAGATGCAGCAAACATAACCATACATGTACCAAGACTTATACCAGCGAATATATTTAAGTTTGCAGTATCTACTAATGAAGATGTATTGGTATTACTAGGTTCTGATAACCCTAATAAGTTGTATGTAAATAGATGGTTAATAGGAGATAACAATAGAAAGATATTAAACTCTTGGTCTACATACACCTTTAATGCAAGTAGAAGTATAAAAAATATTGATTTTATTGGAACAGATATGTTTATTGTTTTTGAAGAAGCAAATAAAGTTACTCTAGAAAAAATACCATTTGAAGCAAACTTTAGAGAAACCTATGCAGATTTTGAATATCATTTAGATCACAAGGTTACAGAAGCGACTACTGGTGTAAGTGTTTCATATAACTCAGGTACAGATGTTTCTACATTTACAGTTCCTTATAGGTTAAGAGCAAAAATGACGGTAGTAGGTAGGTATCTTAATACAGGAGAAACAAGCACGTTTGTAGATACACAAGGCAATACAAAAACATTAAAGCCTGGACAAGTTTTATTAACTGCGAATGCTACAGATGGATCTACTTCTACAATTACAATTAGTGGCGATTATAGAAATAGTAAATTTATAATTGGTGAATCATACGAAATGCACTATAGATTTAGTACGCAAAGACTTACACAAAGTAGCGGTGGTTCTAACCAAGGAGAAGTAATTAGTGGTCGATTACAATTACGTAACTTTTACCTTAAATTTGAAGATACTGGTTTTTTTAAAGTAGAAGTCACACCACAAAATAGAGATACAAGTATTCATAAGTTTACTGGTAGATTTTTAGGAGCAGCTTCTAGTTCTATAGGAAGTATTAATTTAGAAACAGGTACATTTAAATTTCCTGTTATGAGTAGAGCAGATAGAGTTACTATAGATGTTAAAAATGACACCTTTTTACCTACACAATTAGCAAGTGCAGAATACGAAGCACAGTTTCATGTAAGAAGTAGGAGGATCTAATGGGATATTTACGAAAGTCTAATAATAAAGATTTAGATCATGTTATAAACAATATGAGGGTAATAGATAAAATAGAAGCATATTATCAAAGTGGTCAAAGTCCAGAAGATGCAGTAGCTTATAGTTATTTAAATAGTAGTATCACAATGACAGTTGCAGGTGATAAAGATCAACCTATGGGATTATGTGGTGTTGCACAAGATAAATGTATATGGTTTGTAGCTACTGATGAGTTATATGAAACCAAAAAATATAGAATACAACTTATTAGAAAAGGTAAGGAATGGGTAGATAGTTTATTAAAAAACCACGATTATTTATATAATTATGTTTATAAAGAAAATACAAATGCTATCAAGTGGTTAAGGTCTATGAATTTTAATTTTATAAATTTACATAAAGAGTTTGGTTATCAGAAACAACCATTTTATGAATTTATGAGGATAGTATAATGTGTGTTTTTGCTGCACCTGCTGTTGCTGGAGGTTTAGGCGGTGCTGGTTTGTTTTCTGCTGGTGCTGCTAGTGGACTTAGTTTTGGTGCTGCTGCTGCATTACCATCTTTAGGTGCTGCCGCTGCAATTCCTACATTTGCTGCACCTGGACTTTTTGCTGCTGGTGCTGCTAGTGCTATACCTTTTGCTACTGGTATAACTGCAAGTAGTAGTTTTTTAGGATTAGGTGCTGCTGCAAAACCATTCTTAGGAAGGCAAGCTTTAAATTTAGGAACAAATATATTTAAAGGTATTAGTCAAAGAAGAATTGCAAATCAACAAGCACAGTACGCATATGAAGCTGCAAGACGAGGTGCGGAAGCTGCTGATCTTGCGTTTTCTAGAGAAGTAGAAGCTACAGCAGCTAGATTAAAAGAAGAAAAAGCTAGTGCTGCACAACAAAAACTAACAGCTACTATAAAAGGCATTAGAGCTAGGGCAGCAGTTAGGGCAACAGAAAGATCAGGTCTTACAATAGATTTATTATTACAGGATGCAGAAAACCAAGCTGCTAACCTAAGAGAAGCAATAGCACAAACTATGGAAACACAGACAAGGCAATATTCTAGGGATGTACAAGCATTTGAAGCAAAGAGAGATAGTAGGAGAAATCAACAAGTAGACTTACAAAATCAAGCATATGTAAATGCACAGAAAGCACCTACGCTTTTAGATACGATTGCACAAACAGCAAATCAAGGTCTAATGGACTACACAACCCTTAAGGCATTAGCATGACAGACTCTTACATAGGAACAGAATTTAAATCTGGTACAAGACCTAGAGATACTTTTGTACAACAAAGCAAGATTGCACCTGTAAATACACAAGATGCTATAGGTCAACTTGCTAGTGCATTATCAACAATAAATCCAGGACTAAATAAATTAATAGAACAGGATATAAAAGAAAAGATTGCAGAAGATCAAGCAGAAGGACAACGAATGGCAATAGAAGAAACTGTAGATAGTGGTGGTTTTTTAGATGTTGTAGATAACTATAGAAAAACAAATGGTGATGTAGCTGCAAATAATTTGATTGGTGGAAGCATGTTTATACAAGGTCAATACGAAAGAACAAAAGCAAAACTAGGTCAACAGTCTCTTAAAAACGCATTAGATAATGGATATACAAATACATTACTGCCATTTGTAGATCCAGAAACAGGAGAGACAATACAAAAGCCTATAAACTCTTTTGCACCTAATGATCCTGTAGTCCAGGCTTGGAGGGATGGCATAGTAAAAAAACATACAGATAAGTTAGATGATGTCAGACCAGCTTTCCTTAACAAGCATTTTTATCCAAAGATGCAAGAACATGTTTTTAACAATGCAAATCATCATATAAAAGAAAACAGAAAATATAAAATTACACGAATACAAACACAGTCAACGCAAGTAGTTACAGCATTTGCAGCTACGTATTCTAAATATAGAGACATTCAACCTTATACAGATTTAGAGTTAGAACAAATAGAAGATGGAACTTTTGTTGGTGATGTAGATCCTAACCGTAAAGCATATGCAGAGTCATTACAAATAGTAGAAGATTATGCAACAGGACTTAGGAATTTAGGTCTTACAGGTACTAATGCAAAAACAACGTTTGATATTATATCTAAATCTATTATTAATAATGCAAAAATATTAGCAAGTAGTGGTAATCCAGCAGACCAACAAGTAGCTAGAGACTTTCCTGTAAAAATGGCAAGTCTTATAAGATATGGCAATGATGGTGGTACGTTAGTAAATCATCCAGAGTTTAAAGAAGAGTATGCAAAATTTCAATATAATTTTGATGATTCTGCTAGAAAAAGAATAGAAGGCAGACAGAAGTTAGGTAATACGTTTGCTAATGTTGAATTTAATAAAGACATGGAAAACATATGGTACAACACAGAAGAGGTAAACGGTAAAACTGTTATTACTACAAGATCAAGAGAAGAAGTACAAAATCAATTTGCAAAATTACAAACAAAATACAGAACTATTATTGATAAGGTAAACGAAAGAGGTTATGCAGATAATATCGAACTTAAAACAGATCTAGAAAAATTAAAACAATACATGAGTTATGGTTTTGGTTCACAAGATACAGGTGTTTTATACCAATTATTAGCTGAGATACAAGCAAATCATCCTACATTAGATGATAAAGCATACGGAATGATAGACAAAGTAAGAGGAGATATAGCAAAGCATAAGACTATTGCAGACCGTATAGAAGATACAAGAACAGATATATATAAAATTACTAATCCTTATTTTGGTGTTTTAGGTCTAGGTCAATATGGTTCTAATTTTGAACAAAAAAAGATTAATCAATTTACAATACAGACTGATAAATTATTAAGGCAATATTATTACAGTCGTTTGCAAGTAAAAAAAGATGATGACGGAGCATATTTTTATGGACATGATGCTGTTGATTTTGATACTTTCAAGCAAAACATTATAATTTCAGCACAAGTAGCAACAGGTAATCTTAGCTTTGCAGAAGCACAAAAAATACCTGGATTTGTGTATATGTATGACGTTACAAAAATTCCTATTCCAAATACATCTTTTGCTGCAACAGATAAGCAAGGTATAGAAAGCGTTATTTCACCAGGAGAAGAAGATATAAAAACAAGAATCCCACAGTTTACAGGAGTAGGATCTAACACTATAAGAGATCAAAATACAGCTAATATTCGAGATCAAAAAGGTCTTACATTAAATCCAGAAGCAAGTAAAAAAGAAGGGAGAGCAGTATTTGATAACCAAACAAGATCAAATGATAACGTAGATGGTACGTTTGACGATAACCAAACTACTGAAATACAAAACGACAATAGTGAAATAAATGAAGTTGTGAATAATGGAGAGAATGTAGAAGTAGAAACTAATTTAGATGTAGAAGTAGAACCAGTAGATACAAACAATGCGAACAGGGTGTCTGGTGCAGTATTGAAAAAACTTATAGATAATGGAGTTGTTACTCTTAGTGCTGGTAGTTATGTAGATGATGACGGCAATGTATATATGCCAAATGAGCCTATAACAGTAGAAACAAAAGTAGGAAACAAACCATTAATAGAAAATAACAAAAACGTATTTGAACAAGATCCTGTAGATGAAGATGGTTATATAAAGAATATTTCGCAGTCAGTATTTGAAAGATTACAACAACAAAAACTTATAAAACCAGTAGAAAAAAATGGTAAAACATTCTATGAAAATGTAATGTCAGGTGAAATGTACCAGCTTGCAACACCTCTACAAACTAACAATGTACAATCAGACATACCTAGCGAAGTAGAAACTGCACCTGGTTTTGATATAAATGACATACAAAATAGTTCACAAAAAGACCCTGCAGTAGGAAGTCTCATTAGACAAGAAGATATAGATAATGAGAAAAAAAGAGATTTATATGATAGTAAATCAATAAAATATACTGTTAAATCAGGAGATAATTTATCTGTAATAGGTAATAGATATAATGTTACAGCAGAACAAATTATGGATAGAAATAATTTAACAACAGATGTAATACAACCAAATCAAATATTAGAAATACCATATAATCCTGTTAATGAAAAATTTGATTTTAAATCTAAAAACATCAAAAAATTTAAAGATTTTGGAGGTTTAGCAAAATTAGTAAGAGGAGGTGAAAGTAGTGATAGATATAATATTGTTAATGATGGCACTACTGATTCAGCAAGAATAATAAATAATTTAGAAAACATGACTATCAATGAAATAATGGCAATGCAAGATCGTAAAGAAGTTAATGCTGTAGGTGCATATCAATTTATAGGCTCAACATTAAAAGAAGTCTTACCAATAGCAGGGCTTACAGGAAATGAGAAGTTTAGCAAAGATGTACAAGATCGTTTGTTCTGGGCTATTGTTGTAAATAGTAAATATAGAATAGATTTAGAAGATTATTTGTTTGGTTTATCAGATGATGTAGCAAGTGCTGTAGATGATTTAGGATTAATATTTGCCGCAGTTAAGAAATCAGACGGAACTGGCCAGCATGATGATGACGCAGGTAGAAATAAAGCTAATATAGATTATAAATTAACTGTAACAGCATTGCAAAATGCACGTAAACAATTATTAGGTCAATAATGACTAACTCAAACCCAAACTTTAACCCTAATATAGACGAAACAGATTCAACAGAATCTAATATACCCCCTATTGAAGAGTTAGTTGAAGATAACAAACAAAATATAGAACTAAATAGTTTACAGACAGAAGGTACAGACCCTAAAGGTAAAGCTATAAAAAACAGAAGAGGTAGAACTATAGGATATGAAAATGATACAGAGGAAGGTTTTGATAAAGACGCGTTTTTAGATTACAAAAACAACAATTATTCAAATCCACAAATAGGTAGGTCTGTTGTAAGAAATAATGAGTCAGATGTTGTAAGAGGTGAATTTAATCAAAAAGATTTATTTGCAGAATTTGAACAAAACATACGACCTTTATCTATATTAGAAAAAACTTTTCCTAGTAATTTACGTTTTCAATTAACACAAGAGGAAAGAAATAAATTTGCTGTAAGAAAAGAAGATGGAACTATAGATCATGCAGCTACAGATAGAAAATTTACAACATTAGGAGAAAATAAATATGCAAGAGCATCAGTAGCAGGTGTAGCAAACATACCAAATGAGTTATATAAAATAGGTCGATATATAGGTGGAGACAGAACACCAGATAATTTATATTCTTTACAAGAATTAGGTTTAGAATTAGAAGATGACAAAGATGATTTTGCTTATCAAACTACAAAATTCTTAGCAGGGTTTTTATTGCCATACGCAGGTCTAAGTAAGACAGGAAAGGTTCTTAGCGGTTGGAAAATGTTAAAAGGTGTAAATGGTCTAGGACTTGCTAACCCTGCCTTCAGATCCTTTGTAGCAGGTAGTGTTGCAGAGACTATAGCTATAGATGCTTATGACGAAAACTTTTTTAATTTTCTTATAGATATAGATACACCATATTTAGATTTTGCAAAACCTTTTTTTGAAGTTTTAGCTGCTGATGACACAAGAACAGAAGATTTAGGTATAGCAAAATTAAGACAGTTTTTAGCAGGTGGTGTGTTTGGAGAGGTTTTAGGTTACGGAGGATCTAAGGTTGCACAAAAACTTATATTAGAACCTATTGGTTATGGAGCTAGAGCAACAGGTAACGGTGCTTTATTTTTAGCAGATCAAGGTAGTCAGGTTATAAGAAGAACTATGGATGAATTTATGCCACCTACTATTTTAAGTCGAGAGCAAATAAGAAGTAGAGGTTTACAACTTTTAAAAGATATCAAAGCAAATCCAAATCGACTACCTTTTTTTAGAAAACAAATAGATATTCTTAATAACGCAAATGTTACTGAAACTGCTGGCTTTATTCCAAAAGAAATGGCAGATGAAATGACAGAACTAGATAGAGTTGGAAAAAGGGTAGAAGATTTAATTATAAGAGGTGATCTTGTATATACAGAAGGTTCATTAGGTTTTGAACCTGATGCTGATTCAGCGGAATATTACACACAAAAGATATTTCAAGAACTTAGCGAAGGTACATTAAATAATCAACGTTTAGACGATCTTTTAAGACAACAACCTTTACTAACTTTTAGACAAAGTAAAGAACAATCATTTACAAGAGTATCAGAACGTATAGAAGGATTACGTAGCTATAGAGGTATAGAACGTACAGAAAGGTATCTTAATAATTTAGCTAGAGACAGAGTTATAGGTTTAGAAGAAGTAGATGAGATCAGAGATTTTCTTAATTTTATAGGTAGAGAAGCCTTTGACGATATTGTTTTAGAACAAGATGCGACTTTAAGTAGAGCAACTTTAGGTAATTATAATTTCAATAAATCACTTATAAAACTTAGAAATACAACAATTCAAGAAGGTCGGATGAGTGAAGTACTTATACATGAGCTATGGCATAGTCTTAGTAGAAACTTACCTAAAAAGGAATTAAGAAAACTTACAGGAGAGTTTGCTAGATCCAGAAATAAGTTTTTACAGACACATGAATCTGGTAAACGAGCATTTTTAGCAAAAACAAGTATTCAAGAAATGCAAGTTATAAAAAATTTAGAAGCATTTTCTGATCCTACAAGAATGACAAAACCTATAAAAGTTAATGAAACTAATTTCAATAGATTAGCGTCAAGGTACTACGATAAAGAATTTAAATTTGTAGGTGATAGTTATCAGTTTTTAAATATTGATGAATTTTTTGCAGTTAATATGACAAAAATGTTTGAAGATTATGCACTTGAGTTAGAAACATTAGCACCAAGAGGAACATTTAAATACATAACACAGATAGTTTCAGAAATGTTTAGAGATACATTGGCAAGTATTAGGTCTGTACTTGGATTAGAGCAAACAAAAAATATATTTAATATGTATAAGAGAAGAATGTTTAAGCAAAGACTTAGTAATTATCCTTTAGAGTTTCGTAACTTAGAGAAAATGCCAACAGAGTTGGAAGCAACTCTTAATGCAAAAATGCCAGGAGACAAAGGATTTAAAAGACAAAGAATAAAAGCTAGATTTAATCGTAGGTTGTACGGTGACGGTCAAGAAATAACAATAGCTGAAAGGATTGCAGATAATTTATTAGATCTAGATCCTAAAGCACCTTTTAGGATGACGCATGCAGAAACTATAGGGTATGCACATGGCGAACTACCAGAGCATGTATATAAAGACATAGTGGCTGCTGCTGGTGCTATGAATACAGGCAACCCAACAAAAAGGTTAAGAGTTAAATTATTAAGAGCCTTAAATTTACAAAAAGAAATTCTAGGTAATATGAAAATTAATATACCTGAGTTAGAGAAATACGCACTTACAGGATCACAAATACCACAAGAAATAATAGACGAGGTTGCTTTAGATACTTATCGTTGGATTAAATTTAATACACCTACCAAGAAAGTTGTAAGTGAAGTCTCAGGTACTTTAGATGCAATAAAATTAGTAGGACAAGAACCATCAGAAGGTGCTATATCTACAAAATTAGGTAGAAGGAAAAAAAATACTTTATCTAAAGGAAATATAAAAAATCAAGTAGCAGGTACTTTAAAAAGAATAGAAGAAGAAGAGTTATTACCAAAGCCAGAAGAAATAGCAAAAGCTATTAGTGATATGCAAAACAATGGTGATGTTGAAGGCATATTGACATATGCAAGAAGAATGATGATACTGGCAGATGATCCTAAACAAGCTGGTCGATTTATAGCAAAAGCACCTTTAACACAGGCATTATTTAAAACTGGCAGTATTGCTAACGAATTGTTTATTAATAGTATTTTATCTGCACCAGAAACACAGATAGTAAACACTATAGGTTCTTTATTTAACGTTGCTCTTGCACCTGTAGATTTATTTTTAGGTAGTGGTATAGGTGACGCTGCATTGAAAGGTAGAGCTATAAAAGAGTTTACAGCAATGTTTTCTACCCTAGAACAAAGTTTTATATTGGCAGGTAAGGCTCTTAGAGGTGGAGAAAGTATTATAGATCCACATCATATGCTTGGTGTACAAGATGGGATGAGAGGTAGAGGTAGATATGCTATGCAGTTTGAAAATGAAATGAGTAATCCATTTATTGCAAGTATTAATTTACTTGGTTCGATTGCAAGATTACCTTCTAGATTTCTTATTGCAGGTGATGAACTTATAAAAAACGTTGCATTTAGAAGTCATGTAACAGGAGAATTTTATGAGCAAGCCTACAGGCAAGGTTTAAAGGGTGATGCTATGAAGAAATACATACAAGAAAAAACAAGTAGAGTATTTGATATTGTAGAAAAACATAAGTTTAGTGCAGATAAAAAGAACAAAGATATTTTAGAAGCATATTTAAGAGGTATAGATTTTGCACAAGACAAGACATTTACATCACAAATAGGTGGTAGTGGTATTACAGGTCTAGGTGGAGGTAAGTTTACAAATGATGTAGCAACAATAATGAAGCATCCAGTAATGAAACCTATAGCACCTTTTGTTACTACACCAGTAAATATAGGTAAAAGTGTTATTAGAAGAACAGGTGTATCTATACCAGGTCAACCAAAAATGAACGCTAGTTTAGGAAGAATATTAGCTGAACATAATGACAGATTATTTAGTCCAGACATGGCTACAAGAATGAGAGCTAACGGAGAAAGTATTACAGGTGGTTTGTTAATAGGATCATTTGTAACGTTAGCAGTAGCAGCAGATAATCCAGAAGCACCTATAGCTTTAGTTGGAGGTGGTACTACATTTAATACTGAGAAGCGTAGACAGACACAATTTGGATTTAGAGAATTGCCATATAGCTTTAGATTTTTAAAGAAAACGAATGGTATGTTTGGTGAAGTCGTAAGAAATGAAGATGGTAGTCCACAATATACATATATAGATTTTATTTCTAGATTAGAACCTATAGCATCATTGCTTATGCTTGCTTCTGACTTTGCAAATGTAAGTAAGTTTCAAGGAGAAGAAGATGATAGAAACCTAGCAGCTACATTACGTGTATTAGTAGGTAACAACTTAAGTAATAAATACTTTATACAAAGTGTAGGTAATTTATTTGAGTTAATGAATAATCCAACCAGGTTAGAGTCTTGGTTAAGGCAACCTGCTAATTATATTGCAGCTATAGGTGCATATCCTATAGGTCTTAGAAAGAGTTTACGTAGGGCTAGAGGTGAAGATTGGACATCTACATTAGGTCAAGTCTATGAAAATGGTAAATTTATAGGTAAAGGTATGGGAATAGAAAAAGGTGAATTAGATCCACAAGAAATAAGTAAAGTAGATGCTGGTAATTATGAAGAAGATTTTATGATGGGTATGTTTGAAGGTAATGATTTAGGAAGTCTCAAAACAAAACGCAAACCATTTTTAATGAACTCATTAGATGTTTTAGGTACTATGGTTATGCACACAATTAATAATGATTTAGCACCTAGATTAAATCCATTATCAGGCAAGCCATATAAAAACTTCGGCACAATACCTTTTGTTGGTGGTGTGAGATATAGCGAAAGTAGTACAGATCCTAATGAAGTATTATTAAAAAAATATGATCTTAATTTAGTACCTGTATCAGATATTCTTAGTGAGAATAGCAGTATGGTTGTAAGTAATGTAAATTTAAAATCTAAAGAACTACATACATTAGAAAATCTTACATCCAGTATAAAAATAGATTCACCATTTGGAAATAACTTACAATTTAACCAGGCATTGTATAAGTTACAGCAGACAGAAGAATTTAAAAGATTTATGAAAAACTTTAATACACCACAAGATGATAGATTTCCTGATAATGAGTCATATGTAGAATTTCAAAATCAACAAAGAAGGTATATGAACAATATGATAAATCAACTTTATAGAGCCTACAAAGAACAAGCAGTTAATGTTTTAATAGATAGAAAGCGTGGACTTTTATCAAATGACTTTTATGATAGGGTTGAAGCTGGTAATAATCGTGAACGATTACGTATTATGAACGAGCAATCAACAAACGCTAGTGTACAAAATGTTAGCGGATTAGAAGATTTACTTAGGACTGTCTAATGGCTACTAACACCACCGCTACAGCTACAAACCATACAGGAAACGGTAGTACTACTAACTTTGCAATATCTTTTACGTTCTTAGCCAATGCAGAAATAGATGTAACAGTAGCAGGTGTATTAAAAACATTAGATACTCACTATACAATTAGCGGATCTACAATCACCTTTACTTCTGGTAACACGCCTGCTAATGGTGCTGCTGTAAAGTTTCAACGAGATACAAATATAAGTACAAAGAAAGTAGATTTTACGGATGGTAGTGTTTTAACAGAAACAGATCTAGATACAAATAGTGACCAGGTATTATTTGCTCAACAAGAGATTACAGATAAATTAGCAGGTATAGAAGAAGGAGCTACAGGAGATCAGACAAACGCAGAAATCAGAACAGCAGTAGAAGCTGCAACTGATAGTAATGTCTTTACAGACGCAGATCATTCTAAGCTAAATGCAATAGAAGCTTCTGCTACAGCAGACCAAACCGCAGCAGAAATAAGAACACTTGTAGAAAGTGCTAGTGATAGCAACGTGTTTACTGATGCTGAC